>Ga0209361_1000068_pt1 | contig 121796 bp, 102 predicted proteins | sample SaaInlV_200m_DNA_3_FD_184657 | JGI IMG/M metagenome (GOLD analysis project Ga0209361, IMG submission 184657) | Marine microbial communities from expanding oxygen minimum zones in the Saanich Inlet - SI037_S4LV_200m_DNA (SPAdes) (version 2) | ecosystem: Environmental > Aquatic > Marine >... | reverse complement strand
CGGTTAAATTAGTGGGGAGTTAGAATATCATTGGTCATCAGGAGTTGGAGGAGGTGGAGGTGGTGGTTGGTCGTTTCCACTATCTCCCCCACCATTTGGAATTTCTGTTGCCGTTGGCGTCCAGGTTGGCCATGGGATGAAGGTTGAAGTCGGTGTGCTTGTGCTCGTCGGAGAGGCTGTGGGTGTTGGCGTTAGTGTACTGGTTGAAGTTAGTGTTGGGGTTGAGGTAAAAGTAGCAGTTGGCAACGGCGTGCTCGTGGTTGTTGGGAATGGTGTTGAGGTGAGGGTAGCAGTCAGTGTTGGGTCCGGAGCGAAAAAACCTCCACCATTCCCGCCTAGGATTACCGCAAGAACAATCAATATAAATATAACTAACAATAATAGCCACCACTTTTTACTCATGCCAAATTATATTTTTAATTAAGCTACAGAATGTAGCCTTCCTATTATTGCTTTTCAGGCCAACCGGATAGGTCCAGGAAAAGCCGGGGGCCGCACGTGTGTCGAGGTCGAAGACCCCGACTGCCAACGCGATAGAGAGAGAAGACGGTCTCGCAGAGACGGTCAGAACGAACGCCGCGCCGAGGATGCTGGCGAGCGAAGCGAATCCAAGCAGCCAAGGGCACCCTGAAATGAACGAAGTGAATAGTCAGGGCGCAGCGTTGGCAGTCGGGGTATGTTTTGCAAAGCAAACAGACGCCGCACACGCTAGCTGGATGATTGGGGGTCTGACGATTTGATCCCTGCTTATCCCCCAGATATGGGCGGAAAGGGTTCAAATTAGTCACTGGCCTCCATGAGTACGGGTAGATTTTCCTGGCTCAATCATAGGACTCGATGTCCGCCAGATTGAGAAAAGAGACCATCGGGAACGACTAACCCCCGGATGTCTCGGCTGGGGGTATAGCTGGGGTTTCAGCCGGGGGTACTATCTTGAGATGGATTCTAATAAGAACAAGTAATTTGTTCGATTTTATCTGCTACTTGACCAGTACGATCCTAAAGTCTATATTTAATTTGCTGTCGCAAATTCGTTAGAGATAAATCTCTGGTAAAAAGATTATCTCAAATATAGAATCTTATTAAACGGCACCGCCGATTCTGATTTCTCTCAGGGCGGTGTCACGGTACTAGCCCCTCCGTAAGTAATACTCAAATCCGTTCCCGGCAAATAGCGGTAACTTACGGCGACCACCGTTGGTCCTTGAATGACCTAAACTCAGCAAAGCAAATTTCAAATCGATTGTCAAGCCGGTCTTTTTTCCGTACGGCACGTTGGCCCCGTACGGGGCGTACGGCCAGTACGTTACGTTCGGTTTTCCTTCGACTGAATATAAGCATCCAAAGCTTCTCTAACCATTTCAGCCATTCCCATCACTTCTCCAGTTTCCATCATATGAGTAGATTTCAGTTCTATAAGGGTTTTTAACTGATCACGATAGATATTGAAAGGATGGCGAATGATTTCCCTTTTGGTTGAAGAGCGTACGGGGCGTACGCTACGTACGTCCGTCTCTTCACGTACGGCCTGTACGGGAGGTTTCTCTATATTTTCTTTTTGGAAGAATACCGATCCCTCTTTGAGTTCATTGAGTACATTTTCGGTATTCAATTTTTTCTTAGGCATAGAACAACTCCTTGATCAAACGCTGATAGGCCAGGGCACCTTTTGAATTGGGGGAGAAAGCAAAAATGTCTTGCTTATTGAAGCTGGCATCTTTGAGGGCTACATTTCGGGGAATTATCGTTTCCATGACCTGGTCAGTATAGGTTTGCCTAAGAAGTTTCAAACTGGATCTGCTGTTAACCGTAGAGTCGGCTTTAGTAAAAAGGTAACCCAACATTCTCAACTCATTATGAAAGAACTCCCGAACTTCGGACAAAGTTTTATTGAGCTGTCCAATACTCTCTAACTCAAAATAACCTGGTTCAACAACTGCCAAAACACTATCAGATGCAGTGAAGGCATTGATCGTCAACCAGCCCAGTGCTGGGGGACAATCGATAAAAATGTAGTCATATTGATCCTTGATCTTATCAAGCTCATTTTTCAATCTGGCTTCACGATGATCTTTGGCGGTGGTGAGTTCTACATCTGTGTTGGAGAGCAGAATATGGGAAGGGACTATATCCAAATTAGGAACTGAAGATCTCCGCACTGGTAGGGGATTGCGATCTAACAATGTTGCGCAAATCGTGTCTTCTCTAGACAAGGATTGATAATCCGGCAACAGAACTTTGCTGCTATTTGCCTGGCTATCAATGTCGATTAGCAACACCTTTTTATGATAATTTCGGGCTAGCCCCGAAGCGAGTGAAATTGAAGTGGTGGTTTTTCCTGTGCCCCCTTTTTGGGTGGCGACTGCGATGACCATATCTTCTTTCCGCAAGTAAAAGCCTGTAAGGGTGTTTTACTCACTGAGCAAAATGGTAATGAGTTTAGTGTTGCAGAATTTTAAAGTAATGTCAATAAGTGTTTGATATACCATGTGAATGCCCTATAATTAACTAATTAGTTTTTTACATTAAATACAGTTCCACCTCAAGTCCGCTTATAAAGGTAGCCTTTGCTTAAACATTAAAATGATGGACCTATGAGTCTATTTTTGGGTAAAATTAAAAAGAGAGGATTAATGATTTTTAATTCAGAACAGATGGAAAAGCTCAGAAATAAATACAGGAATGTTCCAGATAAATATTCTCCTATAATAATTCAAATTGACAGTAGCAATCAATATCAAGTTGAAAGGGAATACCTGGAAAAAATATTAAAAACTGTTCCGGTTAGTGCGAGAAACCAATTATTAGGGAGATTAATAAGTGATGATGACAATCATCATACCGGAGCATGGTTCGAGTTAATGATTAATGGCTGGTTGCGTCAATTTTCTTGTGTTGAGCCAGAACCTCAATTTCTAGGTAATAATCCAGATTTTATTATTACAATAAATGAGCTAAAGATCGCAATAGAATGCAAGGCAAATATAATAAAAAAGAAATTGCGGGAAGAAAACGTTATATTAGATAAGATTTGTAGTGAAATCAGAAAAATAACACTGCCTTACATTTTATCTATTGAAGCCCACAAATTATATTCTCTACCAAAATTGAAGAAATTAATTACGGAAATTAATAATTGGTTAATATTGAATCAAAATGAAAAAATGATATTTGAAGACAATTTAGGCAATATAATTGTTTTTAAATCATATAAATCAGATCTATTAGCTCATGTTGAAACTATGTATTCCGTAGGCGAGATTTTTCAAACTATTGATTCCAAATCTTTACAAAGAAGTTTAAAGAACAAAGCAAATCAAAATAAAAATATTAGAAAGTCAGGAATGCCATACGTTATCGCTATTTTTTTGGAAGATAATCTATTAGACGCAAGCGATATTGTTGATGCTTTGTTTGGGAGAGAGGTGGTAAATTACAATTCCTATACAAAAGATATTATTAATATTACTGTAGATCAATCGGGTATACATTATCGTATGGATTAAATTGTATATTCAACAATTAGTGGGACCTTAGTGTTCTCCCTAAATAATGACGAAAAACAAAAAAAACGCAAACTACATGCATGGTACATTGAAAATCCTTATGCTCAAAATAAAGTTGATCCAAGTATTTTCCCAACTAAATCAAGTTGGATTATGAAGGGAAAAACTGAGAAAGGATATGAGATGGGCTGGACATGAAGAAAATTAAAAAATTGGAATACCATAAATAAAGGAAAATCCATTTAATGCCCCATTCCTTAACTTCCCGTCAACGCGAATACCTAAAATTCATTCGTGAATACATCAAGACAAACGAATGTGCGCCACGCCTGGAGGAGATCGCTGCAAATTTCTCTGTCACAAAACCTACTGCGAACAAGATGCTAAATGCTCTACAAGATAAAGGGCACATATCTTTCAATCGAGATAAAAAATCAGGGTTTTATATTAGATTACCAGAAAGATATACAGCTAAAGGTACTCAAAGAGAAATAATGATCGCTGGTAATCTAGATCGTTATGGAGAGGTTTTACAGTTTCCTAAATACCATGGGCATTTACCTTTTATGCTGCCCGATGAAGTTGGAGATGTGCTTGCTTTAGACGTATACCAACACATACCTTCAGCAGGGATTCTGGCTAAAGACCGCATGATCTTTGCTCGCGGTGGGGAAGCAAAACCTGGTGATATTTGCATATTTCCCTTTGGTGATAGAAATTTTTTGGTCAGGATATATAAACTAGAATTTACTGAAGATACACCATTTTCGAATTTATCAAATCACTGGGAAAACGATTTCGCAGAAGGGTTTGAGGGCTGTCTGCTATGGTGGCCTTTAGCAATTACCGAAGATAACATTGAGTATTTTATTGATGTAGTGAGTGAACAAAATATTCAATGGCAACCCATTCCTCCAGAACTAATCGTTGGTAAGGCTTTACGTCTTGTGAGACGACTAGCAATTTAAAGGGATTCTTTCCAATGCCCCATGCACTTACTAAACGCCAAAAGGAATATCTTAATTTCATCAAAGAATATATTCATTTAAATGAGAATACTCCCAAATTAAAAGATATTGCAAACCATTTTGGTGTAACATCCCCCACAGCCCATAAGATTTTGGGAGCACTTCAGAAAAAAGATTTTATTTTCTTCATGAGGCATCCAGACCTGGGTTTCATTATCCGGTTAGTGGAACGTGGTGGTTTAGGAGAAAAAATATTTCCTCTGTACATTATTGGAACAATCGATCAGTATGGGGAATTGGTCGACCTAATAGAATTGTCTACGATAGATAAAATACTTGGTCAAGTTGGAGGGGCTGATTTAGATCTTCCAAAATCTATTCCCATCATTCAAAAATGCAACGATTCTTTCTCTTTTTTTGGCTTAAAGGCTTCCCATGATATTCCAGAAATTAGTGTAGAAAAGGGAGATATTTTTGTTGTTGATTTTCAAAAAATGCCGCAAGAAGAATTTTTGTCTCTATTGCCTGTTGGACCCCAGGGGCGAATATTTTTATGCCGATCCTACGGATACACTTATGATGATCGTTTCACGTCCTACGATTTGAAAGCACCTTATCCATTACCAGAGGACATCTTCAATCCAGATTTAGGGCAACGAATGTTTTGGATGCCGGTAGCATGGGATGAGGATACCGATGATAAGTTTTGGCATTTGGTGGATGAAGGTGGCCTTCCTGATGCGCCAATACCAATGCATCTAATTGGTGCAACGGTTTTGCAAATGATTCGGGAGTATTAATGGTTGCAATTGCGTTGTGGGTGACTAGGAATTTGGCGTTTTAAGAAATAGGTAACTCAAGGCTAATTAAAATAATTACATAAATTGTCCAATCTTCTAAGATATAGGTAATAGGAAACAATACTATTACCTATTTTTATTGGAAGAGAAATGGACGCTAAACCAAAACCTGAAAACCTAAATAAACATCAAGTAACTGCTGAAGAAATCAACAGTCTGCTTGAGGTTGGGCGAATGCTGTATTCTGTTCTCACGCTCGAAGAAATCGAAGAACTCCAAAAGTTGTTTTCATCAAAAAGAGAAATAGGTAACACTGGTGGTTCTTGACGGCTTACAGCGAAAGAATTAATATCTTTCATCACCTTGGTCTTGGAGAATTATTTTGGCTAGTCATCACATCACACCCGGATGGGCAACTTATTTACGAGTAAGCGACGAGGATAAGCAATCCCCGGAACGTTCATTTGCTATGCAACGCCAACGCATCCAAAACACGCTTCTAACACCTTCTAATGTGCCATTTTCAAGAGAATATACCGATCTGCTTTCTGGCACTAAGCCAAACAGAAAAGACTATCAAGAGATGCTCTCAGATGCGGCTGCCGGGAAGTTCACTCACTTAGGTCTTTATCGAGCAGATCGCTTTGGTCGCAATACTGTGGAGGGTTTACAAGCAGCAACACAATTGATGAGCCTTGGGGTCAAAATCAGAATAGCCAATATGCCTGGTTTGCAACCAGAAAATCCCGATGGGTATTTCCTTTTCCTTCTTCAAATGGGTTTGGCTCAAAGAGAAGTGGATGTCCTTGCCCAAAGGACAGCTGGAGGGATGGAAGCAAAGATGCGTGCTGGGGGTTGGCCTTCTAAAGCCCCGGAGGGATACGTAAACAAGGAGCGGCAGGTAAGCAGCAATAAGTATGAACGCTGGGTAGAAGCTGATCCAACACAACTCAAAGTCCTCCAAGAAGCTTGGGAGATGTTACTCACCAATAGATATTCTCTAGTTGATATTTGCGAAGAAATTAATAAACGAGGATATACACGAAGCAGTGGACGTCCTTGGGCTTGGAAAAATCCGAATTCGGGAAAACGTACTTCAGCCAGTAATGTCATCCATAAAATCTTTCATAATCCTTTCTATGCTGGGTGGGTTGTATCCAAGCGATTTGGAATTAAATTTGGAGAGATTAGGGGGAAATGGGAGCCAGCTATCACTTCAGATCAATTCGAGAGGGGAAAAGCTATCTTGCTCAAACACGGGAATTACAAGCAGAATTTCCAGAAACAGACTTATTTACTTCGTAACCTGCTCTGGGTGCAAATGGAAAATAAGCAACTCAAGATGTTTGGTTCAACTCCATCAGGGCATAGCAAGAGTTACTCGTATTACATAACCCATGGAAAAGTTGAAAATCGAAAATTAAGAATTCCCACGACTATTGTAAATATGAAAATTACAGATTGGTTAAGTGGAATTACCATCAACCACAAATTAGTTCCGCAAATACAAAAAACCTATCAGAGTGAAATCAAAGCTCTAACCTCGGAAAGCAAAGAAGTGCCACTGGACCAGTTACAAAGAAAATTCCAAATCCTCAAGGGAGAAGAAACTAAACTCGGAAGAGCATTCATCTCTGGAAAGATTAGCGAAGAAGCTTATGATCAATTACGAGCAGAGTGGCAAGAGAAGATCCTGAATTTAAAAGTAAAGATCAAAGAAATGGAATTTGATGCTAGAAAACATCTTGATGATTTAGATGTTGCACTTATATTGTTACAAAAACTTGGAACACTTTATCAACGCTTAGATAAGAAACAGAAGAACAATCTTCTCCAACTTGTTGTAAAACGAATTATAATTAATCGAGAAGGTGAGATAATTTCTCATGAATTACACTCCCCATTCTCTTATTTGTCCACCCTCATAACTCGGAAAAACGTCAAAAATGAGGAAGGGTGCAGTTCGGAATCTATCCACGAAGGGGTACTAATATACAGGGGGAAACAGATCAACCCCCATGCCTGTTAGGGATATTTTTGGGGAAGAATAAACTTACTGCTATTTTCTCAATCACTTCTTTTTGATTTGATGGATTAATATGGGAATAAAATTTTAGGGTAATTTTGACAGATTGGCCTATGATAAAAAGATAGAACCATTCAAAAGCAATAGATTTAATATGGCCTTTAGATATTTTCTTCTCTCAATTGTTGGGCTTTATTTACAAACTCCTCTGCCTTTTGAGGATCCAATGGATCCAAGAATCCTCCACCAGTTTTTATACTGCTCCCAACAATTATCGCATCTGAGATGTTCATAAAAGTTGGCAGATTATTAATGTTTACTCCGCCACCTGAAACCAAATAAGCCTCTGGCATTTTCTCTCGGAGATTTTTTAAGCGGTTTATTTGGTCCTGTTCCCCATATCCAGAGACAATAAGCGCATCAACATCTGCATGACGGATAGCTAGGTCTGCAAGGATTTCAATCGGAAACTCCCCCACAGGTGCTGCCGTTCTATCGTATAAATCCCCAATGATATCAATATCGTGAGCACCAATTCGATTACGGAAGGAAAGGACATTATGTGGATCTGCTTGGACTAGACCCGTCGATGTGGCAACAACTCCAGCATTAATCTTAATGCGAATAAAATCAGCCGCGATTGCAGAAGCAATCGCCAATGCTGCCTTACTTCCATTCATTAATACATTTACGCCAAGCAATTTGGAGCATATATCTCGCAGGCTTATTCCCACTGAGGTCATAAATGCGACAGTAGCTTCATCCCCTTCTTCAGAAGCAGGGGCATCTCCAGTGTTCTGAAAAAGAACTCCATCAAAACCCGCATTCATTAGTATTTCTGTTTCATTTAAGGCTCTCTGGGCAGTAGTTTCGAATGATTCCTTAAAATGAACCGATCCTGGTAAACCAGCAAGGTGAACCATTCCTATTATCGGTTTCTCCAATTTTGATAATTGGTTAATAAAATTGCTCATGTTTTCTACTCCAGATATGAGGAAGGCCCCATTAAATAAAACCTTTCTTTTTTAATAGCCCGAAAATAATATTTCAAATTCCCTGCAATTTATATGTGTTTGGATATAATTTTCCTTCTAACGCGTGATTTCACTCTCAAAAATTTGCTGCCAATTTACATCTTTAATTTTTTTATTATCAAAGCCTAACATACTAAGATTATTGTGCACAGCGTAATGAAAAGCAAATATTTCCGCAGGCACACAATACAAAATGGGGGTTAATAATTCATCTGCTTTTCCATAAACTGGTGAAACAACATCCACTATGTCTGTTGTTTCCTTATCATCTGGGTCACAAATAGCGACACTGGTAGATCCCATTTGGTTAATAGCATAAATTTGCTCCCGGGCTCTATCAACACTTGCCCCGGGGGGGGTTATCACAAATGTAATTGTATTATTATTAGTGAAAAAGAATTGTTCATGCGCCCATTCTTCCAGTTCTTGACCTACTGCCTTTGTTCGAGTTGATTCAATCACCTTGGCCATCGAGAAAAACGCTGTTCCATAGTTTGGCCCCCCTCCAATAAAAATAGCTTGATTGCTTAAATTCAACTTTTTGACTAGCTCTTCCATGATAGGCAGATTTACCTCAATTGTTTTCTCCATTGGTTCTGCCAGGGATGCGATTTCGTCTAATTTCTTGTCAACTTCTGTATTGTTTAATTTTCCAGCTGCTTCAGCTAAGAATATAGCCATACAGTACTGCACAATCATTGATGCCATGTAACTACTTGTTCCGGGGGCAAATCTCCTTTCAGAATATGCAAGATCGATCACGTAATCCACTTCTTTTGATAACCCACTTTCAAAATTACTTGTTGCTCCCACTGTAAGTAAACCATGCGCTTTTGCTTTAATGGCGCTTTCAATTGTTCGTGACACTTTTCCGGAATTTGAGACCATCAAGGCCATACTGTTTTTCGGGGCATATTTAACCAAATAACGGGAGAATTCCAATGACTGTACAGCTTCTGTAGGAATACCTGCCCATTCTTCAAAGGCAAATCGCGTTGCCATTCCACAATACCAAGAATCCCCACAGCCAACAAGATACAATTTTTCTGGAACCGAATCTAATTTAATTTCCCTTTTTATTTCATCATAAATTGTCCGCGGACTATTTTTTATAAAATCCGGTTGGGCTTTAATTCCAGCTAGCATATTTTGCCATTTCAGGTCTATGTTCTTATAATCCATTTCTTGTATCCTCTAATTAGTTTTATAGTTCAGTTATTAATTTTTCTATATATGTTAAGCGTTTATGTTTATCTGCAAAATTAGATTTTAAGACTGATAAAGCTCCCGCATGTTCAACAACAAATGATGCCGAAACAGTTCCATATGCAGATGAAAGCACGGGGTTTTTTGTTTCTATAAAACAGCTTAAGAATCCCCCGCAAAAAGAATCTCCTGCGCCGGTTGGATCTACTGTCTTACTTGGAAAAGCTTGAATTTTATAGAATTTATCGAGTTGTTTAATGTATAAAAGAGAGCCATCAATGCTTTTCTTTATCACAACAATTTCAGGTCCAGCATCTGCAAATGCTCTTGCAGCATCTTGAAGGTTGTTTGCCCCAAACATTGTTATTGCCTCTTCTTTACTAGGTAAAAATATATCAATATACCCCAACATTTCAAATGCCAACTGGTTAAATTCGTCATTTTCCAAATAATCTATATGAGGGTCCCAGGAAATAACAGTGTGGCTTGCCTTGTTTCTTTTAATCATTTTAATTACAGACTTTTGAACATCTGTAGGCATAGGAGCAACATGAACCCCATCAGCCTTTAAATTGTCAACACTTAGTTCGCTGCCAATTATTGACATTTCATAATTTGTTCCTGATGACGATTGATTTAAAAATTGACGTGCCCCCTCTTGCTCATAGAGCATCCAACACCTAATATCATTGCTAGGAACATTTACCAAATCTGTACTAATCCCATATTTACCTAATAGTTCAAGGCTTAATTCTGGAAAATTATTTCCTTTTCGGGCTTGAATAATTGGTTCATTTCCCCATACAACAGCTCCGATTGCAGAATAAATCGCATTCCCCCCAACGGATTCTAAATACATTTTTTGTTCATCATAGAGAATGATATCGTCAATAGCAAGATTTCCAATTGTAGTAATCTTTTTGTTTACCATTGCTTTCCCAAAACCCTAAAATGGATAGACATTATGTCGGTGTAGATTTTTATTAATGCAATCCTGGACTATTGGAGGATTGCATCGGATTAATATCTGAAAAACTAATTATTCTGCTTATCAAGAGACTGTCAAAAGCAGGTTGGAATACAGGTTATTTTTTTTATTATTTCTCTAATGGATAATAACCAAACTCTTCAACCGCATCAACCATCGCTAGAATATTTTCAGCTGGCACATCGTTCATTATTGTATGCACAGATGAAACCATGTATCCACCATCTTGTCCTAAGGCATTTATAACACGCCTAACTTCTTGGCGAACTTCTGTTGGCGAGCCAAAAGGTAAAACTCGGTGAGTGTCAATTCCTCCGCAGAATACCATATTTTTTCCAAATTGTTTTTTCAACCCCACAAGATCAGACATTTTTCCTGCAGAAGTCTGAATCGGGTTAAGAATATCAATCCCAATTTCAATAAAATCACCAATTAATGGTTGTACATCTCCATCTGTATGAAAAAAGATTTTTGCATCTGTTTGTTTTTTGATGGTAGCTATTAGATCTGCATGAATCGGTTTTAAAATTTGTCTATACATTTCCGGAGAAATCATCAGACTATTTTGAGATCCTAAATCATCTCCGATCTTAATAATATCTATGTTATTGCCAGTTTCAGTTAAGAAATTGGTAAGCATTGATTTGCATAATTCGGCATTTTTTTTAAGCAAAGCCTCTGCAAAATCGGGGCGTAATGCCATGTTTTCTAAGAAAGTGCTCATCCCTTGCAGACCAAAAGCGCGTTCGAAGGGAAACATTAACCATGGAGTCCCCATGATTGCGAATTGATCTTCATCCGCTAATTTTTGTGCTTCGGCTTTTACATGAGCCACGCGAGAAGGAGCGCTCATATCGGGCCAAGGGTGTTTTTCTATTTCCTCAATTGCAGTAGCTTGTTCTAAAGGGTGGACGCCTGAAAACCAAACTCCGGGTTCGATTTCTTTTTGTCCGGTACCCCAAGAAGAAATATAAGGAGAATGAGGAGGGCGGTTTTGGTTTCGATTCAAAGTTTCTGAATCTTCAAGGTCTAGAACACCACGCACATCAACACTTAATCGCAACATCGTCTCTTCATCAATCTCAGCTGTGCCCAGTTCTGGCCATTGGTAAATGTATTTATCTTCAGATTTAATGCCAAGAATTTCTTTTAACTGTTGATATGGTTTCATTTTTATCCCAGTCGCATTACTCACACCCATAATAATGGGCACACGATCTGGAACTTCATGATTGATTGTTGCTAAAACTCTTTCTCGTGGTGTTAGGCCCATAACTTTCTCCAATTTTTAAAAAGAATCTAACGATAAATTCCAGAGGATTCTTGTTTTTCATCTTCTCGTTTAATTAGGGTGGTAATATGAAATACTTTTGCATCGATCCAAGCTCTAGTTAACTCAATTGGGGTATCCCCGTTCAAATGGTAAATCTCCTCAAGATACATTATTGGAGCGCCTAATTTGATTTGAAGTAATTTGGAAATTTTATCATCTGCAATTTTAGAAATATAAGTTCGTCGTGCCCAATCAAAATCTAAATTATATTTGTTTTCCAAGGTTACATAAAGTTGTTCTTTAGAAAAATCAAGTTTTTCGATCCCTTCACAAAATTTATAATTTATGTGATTTTCAATAATAATCACTGGGGATTCTTTTACTTTACGTAATCGTTTCATATGAAAGATTTTTTTGTTTTTCTTTATCCCCAGCAAATTTGCAACATCAGGATATGGAGAGACAACCTCGGATAAAAGCACATCTGTAGAATGGGGAATACCTCTACTGATTAAATCTCTGGTAAAACCAGCGATCCTTCCAGCAGGTTGCTGCTCCAAGATCAATTTATTCGTGACAAAAGTGCCTTTTCCATGGATTTGAACTATTAATTTTTCGCCAATCAAAGTCTCAATGGCTTTTCGAATCGTGCCACGGCTAACTTTTAGTTTTTTTGCTAGATCACTTTCAGAAGGTAATTTCCGATTATTTTCCCATTTGCCCGTCTGTATATTCTGTCTGATCCAAATAGCAATTTGTACATTAATTGGATCGGGATTTGCAGGATCAATTTTTAGGAACAGGGTAACCTCCATACCAAAAGGTTGAAAACTGATTGAAAATTTGCTATACTGGACGTATATAGACGTCTATCTATTTTATAACTTTTTTTTTATATAAAGTCAACCATATAACAAGCACTTATCTAATTGGAATTTTTTTGATTAAACGGAGGTGAAGAGTAAAAATACATTTTTATAACTTGCAGTCGTCTTATTAACTATTTATTTGGAGGAATACATATGTCTACAGAAGCAAAAGCTGCACCTCGGAAACGCAGTAAGCGTCTTCCACTAACCTACGTAATTGCTATTGTTCCAGTAGCAGCAGCCTTAAATATTGTTGGCGGATACATTAATGGCATTTTGAAGCTCCCGATCTTTCTAGACATGATCGGCACTATGGTAACTGCAGTTGTCCTTGGCCCTTGGTGGGGCGCTTTGGTTGGTGCAATTACTAATATCGTAAGTTCCTTTATTAGTGGTCCCATTGGCCTCCCATTTGCAGTAGTTAATGTTGCAGGTGCTTTGGTATGGGGTTATGCACATTCCGCAGGTTGGATGAGCAAAACTTGGAGCTTCTTCTTAGTAAACATCTTAGTTGCTGTTGTTTGTAGTACCTTTGCAGTACCCATTTATGTCTTCATTTTTGGTGGAGCCACAGGTCATTTCAGTGATGTAATGACGGCCGCCTTCTTGGCAATGGGACAGAACTTGATTGTTTCCGTCTTCTCATCCAATATTCTTGTTTCCTTAGCCGATAAAATCATCAGCGGTTATGTTGGTCTCGCAATCATCGAAGCTTTACCAGCAAATTTGACTGAAGACACTAACCTTCCAAAAGCCGAGGGATTGAATAAAATTATTATCCCCGTCGTTGGAGTTGTGATTGGTGCTGCCGTTATTATGATTGCCTTAGCATTGCAATAGCCTCGGTTTTGAAATTAAAAAGTTGATCTTAAAGGAGAATATTTTATGAATAACAAGACTGTAGGACCAAAAGAGGGTCTTGGTTTTGGAATTGTTGGATTAGGATTATTGTTAGCCTTTTTACCAAGCACAGCCCAAAAAATAGCCGATTTAGAATTTGTTGGGAGTGAAGCATTTGTAATTTTGCTTGGTGCTGTTTATGTACTTGCCTTTTTAGTAATCGCTGGTGGATTAGCAGTAGCGTTTGCTAAATTTGATGACGAGGAATAAAAATCGGCTGAGTTTATAAACCTAATAATCAATCAACTACAGAGATGGATGCCAGAGCCGCATCAATTGCAGTTGGCATCCATCTCGCTTTTTACCTGATTGGAGATTAAATGTCAGAAAAGAAACCAGTAATTGAATTCAAGGATGTCACATTTTGGCATGGTGGCGGAAACGAAAAACCTGCAATAAAAAATATTAATTTAAAAATTTATGAGGGAGATTATGTTGCTCTTCTCGGATTAAACGGTGCTGGAAAAACTACGTTACAGCTCTGCATCAACGGGGTCATCCCAAATAGCATAATGGGAGATTTTGAAGGGGAGGTCATTGTATATGGAAAAGATACTTACGATACTCCTGTTCGCGAAATGGCAAAAATGGTGGGCATGGTTTTTGACAACCCGGAATTTCAACTTAGTCAAATGTCTGTTGCAGAAGAAATTGCCCTTGGCATGGAAAGTCTGGGGTTTTCTTATGATGAAATGGTAGAAACCATCACTGAGGTGTTAGACATCGTTGGCCTGCAAGGCCTTGAAGAACGTTCACCATTTGGTCTTTCCGGCGGGCAACAACAGCGACTTTCGATTGCAGCAGCTTTAGCTATGGAACCTAAAATTTTGGTAATGGATGAACCGACTTCGAATGTCGATCCGATTGGCAAAGAAGAAATATTTTCAGTAGCAGCGCAATTAAACCGCGAAAAAAACATGACTGTTATTATGGCAGAACATGAAGTTGAAGTAATGGCGGCCTATGCCAACATTGTAATTGTTATGCATGAAGGTGAAATTTTACTTAACGGCACTCCCGAAGAAGTATTTAGTAACGTGGAATTAATTCAAAAACTTGGTCTTAGATTGCCACAAGTTACTGAATATGCACATCGCCTCAACCAATTAAACTTGGCATCTATCAAGAAGCCATATCCCGTCACCTTAAATAGTGCAATCGAACGATATAAGGATATTCTATAGTCATGGAACCTATAATAAAAGTTGAGAATCTTTGGCACACGTATCCGACAGGTAATATCACTGCATTACGTGAAGTTTCTTTAAATATCAACAGAGGCGAATTAATCGGTGTGATCGGGCAAAATGGATCTGGCAAAACAACATTAGTAAAACATTTTATTGGTTTATTAAAACCGACCCGTGGAAAAGTATTTATCGATGGAGAAGATACAGAACCCCTAAAAGTACAGCAATTGGCTGCAAAAGTGGGTTATGTGTATCAAAATCCTAATCATCAATTATTTGCAAGAACAGTGCAAGAGGAATTGGAATTTGGTCCAAATAACTTGGGCGTACCAAAAGAAGAGGTTCAGGAACGCGTTGAACAAGCCATTAAATTTTTTGGCTTGGAAGAATTGCGTTATCTGCATCCTTATCGAATCGGATTCCCCCTTCGCAAATTGGTAGGAATGGCAACAATCTATACAATGAAACCAGACATTTTTATATTAGATGAGCCAACAACCGGGCAAGATAATATTACAACTCAAAAAGTATATCGGTTGATAAAAAAACTACGTGATGAAGGTGCTACAGTCTTATGTGTAGCACATGACATGATATTGCTTTCAGAAGTTGTTGACAGGATGTTGGTCTTAAGAGATTCAGAAGTAATCATGGATGCTTCACCACGCGAAGTGTTTTCCAATAATGAGATAATGGCTAGCACTCACCTTGCACCTCCTCAGATAACAAGCTTGTCTTTGAATCTTCGGAAAAACAAAAATAAACTTGATGACGTAGTTTTGAGTGTAGATGAAATGCTTGCTTTGAGCAAAGATTCCAACCAAAAAGAGAAAATTTAGGAGTATTTATCATGCAGGGTATAGTAATTCCAATTTCTATGGTACCTGGAAACTCGGCAATACATAGAATGAATCCTCTTCCAAAATTGCTTTGGACCTTTGGCATATTAGCTTTATCTTTTTCAACTAGAAATATTGCCGTACTTGGAATAGCATTTGCAATTGGCTTATTGTTAGTCTTTTATTCTAGAATAACCAGCGCCTATCTAAGGGTGGCTTTGATTTTATTTCCTATCAGTCTAACGCTAATCACACTTCAAAGCATTGCGCCAGCCTTCCCCCGTCCTTGGACAACCATCGCAGCTTTTGGTCCATTTAATATTTATCAAGAAGGCATATATAGCGGAATATCGTTATTGCTCCGAATTATGGCTATGACAACCTGGGCGATGGTTACAATCATGACCTCTCACCCTTCGGATATATTTACATCATTGAAGAAAATAGGCATGCCTTATGTTCTTAATTTTATTCTGGTAATGACACTCCAACTAATACCAATATTGCAAAACGAATTTGGCACGGTTTTAAATGCCCAGAAATCAAGAGCGATGAAGGGGTCAGGTTTTGGAGCAATCCTGCCAAGTATGGTCCCAGTATTTGTTGGGGCGATTGAACGTGTCCAACAGCTTTCAATATCCTTGGAATCCCGAGCCTTTGGATCTACCGGTCAAAAAAGTAGTTTCCGACAGGTCCGGATGGCTTTTTCAGACTATTTTGTTATGGCATTAGGGTTTGTTACCACAGGTCTAGCTACTTATTGGGTAATTATTGACAAAAGCTTAGATTGGAGTAAATCAATGACATTTTCTCCAATTTTTGCTGTTAGCTTAGTTCTCAGTGCAACCATCGGATTTTTAGTTTTTGTGATTTTTGCGATCCGTGCTGCGCTAAGTGCATAAGCATGAAAAAAAACATTATTAAATATTTGAATTTAAACGAGGAATAAAATGGAAGCACCTGAAGTAATGTATCATATTGGAATGTCTAAAGGAGATGTCGGTCGTTATGTATTTCTTCCAGGCGACCCTGGGCGCTGCGAACTGATTGCGAGCTATTTTGATGACCCCAAATTAATTGCTTATAACAGAGAATATAAAACCTATACAGGCAGCCTGCTTGGTGAAAAAGTTTCTGTGACTTCAACAGGGATCGGATGTCCTTCAACTGCAATCGCGGTTGAAGAATTGATAATGATTGGGGCAGACACTTTTGTGCGAGTTGGAACTTCTGGAGGAATGCAACCACACTTCAAAGCAGGAGATCTTGGAATTGTTACAGGCGCTATTCGTGATGAGGGGACAACCTTACATTATTTGCCCGCTGAATTTCCTGCAGTTGCAGATGTGGATGTCGTTTTAGCCCTTAGAGAAGCTGCTCAAAAATTGGGTTACTCTCACCATTTAGGAATTTCGCATACAAAAGACTCCTTTTTTGGGCAACACCAACCGGAAAGAATGCCCGTGGATAGTCGTTTGCTAAATCGGTGGAAAGCTTGGGTTGAAGGCGGTGCGATTTGCTCGGAAATGGAAGCTGCTTCAATATTTATTCTTAGCAGTATTTATCGAAAACGAGCAAGTGGGATCATGTTAATTGGTTGGAACCAAGAAGGTGAAAATCCAGAAGAACATGTCACAGATCTTAACCCGTTGATTGAGACGGCTATTGAAAGTGTCAAAATATTAATCGAAAAAGATAGGGAATAATAATTTTTGGAAAGGAATAGAAAAATTATTTATATTTATCATTTTCGCGTTTAGGAACCTCAGGAATGAAACAGCATCATCTTAAAATTGAGCCCAGCGACGTTGGGAGGTATGTATTATTGCCGGGTGATCCTGCCCGGTGTAAAACAATTGCTTCCCATTTCGACCAAGCACGAAAAGTAGCACAAAACAGAGAATTTGTTACTTACACGGGAAAACTCTTGAATGAACCTGTTTCAGTAACATCCACTGGGATTGGAAATCCTTCGGCAGCAATTGCAATTGAAGAGCTTCGAGCAGTTGGGGCAGACACATTCATTAGAGTAGGGACTTCAGGTGGAATGCAGCCAAATCAAACCCCTGGAGATCTAGCAATCATAACAGGCAGTATTAGAGATGAAGGAACCAGCAACCATTATTTGCCCATTGAGTTTCCAGCTGTAGCTTCTCTCGATGTTGTTTCCGCTCTAAGAACAGCGGCAGAAAAATTAGGCTACAAAACCCATTTAGGCATCTCTCACTCAAAGGATTCATATTATGGACAAATGTCGCCAGAACGCATGCCAGTTGCTGCTTATCTCCAAGATCGATGGAAAGCATGGGTTCAAGGAGGGGCAATTTGTGCAGAAATGGAATCAGCAATTCTGTTAACTTTGGGAGCTGTTTACCGGTTAAGGGTTGGCAGTGTTACCCTTATTGCAATCAATCAAGCTAAACCAGAGTTGGGCGTTTCAACAAATATCACACCAATGATTAATACTGCAATTGAAACCATCCGACTCTTGATTCAACAAGATCGGATGGTAAAGGAATAATAATGGTACGAAATACTCAGCTCCAACACCATATTCATATGAAAAAAGGGGATGTTGGTCGTTATGTGTTGCTGCCTGGAGACCCAGGACGCTGTGAAAAGATAGCATCTTATTTTGATGACCCACAGCATATTGCCCATAATAGGGAATATAACACATACACGGGAACACTACTTGGCGAAAAAGTTTCTGTGACTTCAACAGGGATCGGTTGTCCTTCCTCTGCTATTGCGGTTGAAGAATTAATCGCAATTGGTGCTGATACATTTATTCGTGTGGGCACATCAGGTGGCATACAACCTCAGACCCATACCGGTGATGTTGCTTTAGTTAATTCAGCAATTCGAGATGAAGGAACAAGTTTACATTATTTGCCAGTTGAGTTTCCAGCGATTGCAGACATAGATGTTCTTGTAGCCTTAAGAGAAGCTGCAAAAACCTTAGGGATTCCGTATGCAGTAGGACCCACGCAATCAAAAGATTCATTTTTCGGAGAAATTGAACCTGAACGAATGCCGGTGGATAGCCGATTGAAGGAAAGATGGAAAGCTTGGGAAGATGGTGGAGCAGTTTGTTCTGAAATGGAAGCTTCAACTATTTTTATTTTATCTTCAATTTACCGGAAACGCGCTGGCGGGGTAATGCTAATGGCATCGATGTCAGAAAAACCACCTGAAACTGAGGAAGAAATTGCAGATTTTAATAAGCTCTTTGATATTAATCGCCCCATAAAGGTTGCTATTGAAGGACTGAAAATCCTTATTAAACAAGATCAAGAAAGAAATTAAGCATTTCAAAACATAAATCGAATTGGGAACAAGGTATTGAACAATAATTTAATTGTTTACTTTTATTTCCTTGTAAATTGTTTATTTGGCCTGAGATTTTCTGAGGAATTTTATTATAATGATTGGCACAGACATAGAAAAACTTCAAACAGAGTATCCTGAATATATACGCAAAGTAAGTAAAAATTACAGATGGAACTTCTTAATGTTAGTACTTGATTCTTCTGTTTATTCTTTCTCAATTGCTACGCTTTCCCATGACACAATCGTTCCATATTTTGTTGATCAACTCACTAACTTAAACTGGATCATTGGTTTAGTGCCAGCAATATTTTATTTAGGCTATTTTCTTCCCCAGTTATTGGGAGCGTATATTGTTAATGGGAAGCAAGAAAGAAAGTGGGTAATTTTCAAAATTGCGCTGGCAGAACGTATTGGGATTTTTGCAATTGCCCTTGTTGCTCAAAATTATGGAGTTTTCAACGATAATATCCTTTTAGGGTTATTCTTTTTTTCATTTATGATATATTCCGTCACCAATGGGATGATCGCACCAGGATACGCAGATTTTATCAGCAAAAATATTATTCGAAATCGCGGAAAATTTTTTGGCGTTGTAAATGGGGTTGGTGGATTAGTTGGCTTTGGAGCGGCATTGGTTGCGAGGTATCTGCTCGAATCATATAGTTTCCCCAAGAATATTAGGCTTCTTTTCTGGATCGGTTTTTTATCTTCCCTAATCTCTCCCATTTTCATTGCTACTTTCAAAGAAATTCCATTTCCAGTAAAACGAAAAACGGAACCCCTCATAAGTTTTATTAAAGCGATCCCTGCTTTTATTCAACGGACCCCGTTATTTAAAAGGTTTATGCTCTCACGAGCATTCTTAAGTTTTGGCGTTATTGGCAATTCATTTTATGCATTATATGCTATTGATTTTCTGTCTTTAGATATTACTATTTTAGCTACATTTACTACAATTATTTTGCTATCTCAGAGTATCATTGGATTTTTATGGGGCTGGTTGGGAGACAAATTCGGTTACCGAATTATTTATATCATTATATCTTTTATGGTGATTGCAATGGGTGGATTTGCGATTTTACCACTGGGAGAAATCGGATTTTATATGATTGCTTTCTTTATTGGCAGCATGTATGCGGGAATTAGGATTGCGGATTCAAATATGGTTTTTGAAATTGCTCCAGCAGCCGAGACTAGCCGTTTCATTGGAATTTTAAATACCTTTGTTGCTCCTTTAATGACTCTTACACCTTTAGTCGGCGGGGCATTGTTGGATATTTTTTCCCACAGAGTTTTATTCATTACTGTAATAGTGATTGGTATTATTTCAACCGTTCTGGCAAATTGGCTTATGCCTAAATTAAAATAGTGACGTGTGACAGTTTGTCAAATTTCTTGTAACATTAAGAGCGGGATACTTTCTAAAAAACATAAAAATTTTTGAGCCACCTTTCCTTTAAGTTGAAATTCTTCAAACTTACTGCAATTTTACTGCAAATAGCCTGGACACAATAGACATAATGGACAATTTTCACTCCCACATGTAGACGCAATGTACACAATAGACCCCCATAGATAAGATGGACAAAATGACCATACTCTCCTAAAGTGCAGGTTATGCGCTCGACTCGCATCTGGTGCACTTTTCTAATTAAAACCACGAATTACTGATTCCTCACTACATTCTTTAACCGGGTGTGAAAAATAAATTCCACTCGTTTCCCCAAAATAAAAATATATATATCCACTCGAAAAAACACACATTTCCCAAAAGACATCTATTGGCAACTTATATATTAAACTCAACTACTAAAAAAACCGAACCATGCAGATCTCATTTGGATTAAACTTAGAATTACAGCGATCCAAGCAATGATTGCTAAGGTCCTTGACCGAAGGCGAAACCCAAAAATACCTAATACCAAGGCTATTATTGCGACAACCGGAACCACAAAATAAGTTGGCCCCATTAATAAACCATAAAAATAACCATCTGCATCCCCCTCATTCATCCTCCCTTGGGAACTGAGCGAATCAACGATGGGCAATAACCAAGCCTGCCAAAGACTAGATGCAACGCTCAAGAAGATTGAGAATCCATTTAGAAAATGCCCCAGTACCCGATTTTTTCTATTTGTAGGATCTGTTTCTGGTTTTTGGGTATCTTTCACATTTATTCCTTTAATTGCCTGTCAAATAAGAATTGTTCTTAGAAATTTTTACTATTTTATTTGCATAGCAAGGTTTTTATATCCGGTCTAATTAATTCCTAAATAAGATGGGACGCCAAATACAGTTTCAACTACCAGCATCAAATCACTTTCATCGTTCGGAATAATAAATGGCAGCGTTCCACGTATAGACTCGCCACCCTTAAAATCAGCGGATTCCATCAGACCATCTACCCCATTCATAAATACCTCTCTAAACCTCTTTTCACCATAACTCCCAAAAAGGGATATGTACTTTAAACTGAAATGACAATCCTCACTGCTAGGTTTTTGACAAGTAGCTTCTAACCCCACCAAAATATATTCTTCGGAGTCAAACGGCTTATTATTGTACTCATCTCCCGCCATTACGATATCTGTTGCAGGTCTAATGGAGCTTATAACCTCATAGGATATGTCATCAATTACAACCTGAGTCCCTTGTGGGGCAGGATTACTAATAGACGTGATAACCGAATTGGATGGTGGGGCAGCCTCCTCTACACTTTCTTCTGAATTAATGTTCTCCGAATTTTCATTGACTGGGATTTCGTTTACATTTCTATCACCCCCACATGCAAGGATAGTCAAAGCCAGCACCCCCACGGCAAAGTAAATTTTCATTGATCGATTCTTCATATCAGGCTACTCTTTATTGCTTGTCGAACAAAACCCTCATTCCCCGAGAGATCGATTCCCTTATCAAGATTATATAATAATTTTTATCTTCTTAGGAGTATTTCATCTTTTTTTTAGTGTGAAGGGGTTTGCTTCCCCTTTTCTTGACAAACAGAGGACTTTTATGTAAAATTCCCCAATATAGTCTTATATGGACTAATTCAAATAATACTAATTGGGATCGTGTATGGAAAAACAAATTTTTCTTTTGGGACTTATTCGTCAATCGGATATGCATGGTTATCAGATTCTCGATCTAATCAATTCCCATTTCAATATCATCATCAATATTACGAAACCCACTGCCTATAGGTTATTAAACAATATGGCTGAGGATGGCTGGATCTCACTTAGAGAGGAAAAAGAAGGCAAACGCCCCCCTCGCCATGTGTATTCGATCACCCCAAAAGGTGAAAAAGAATTCCAACGCATGCTCCGAGAATCTTTAGCAGAGTATAAACCGATTGAAAGGCCCAACCCGATCAGCATCGCATTCCTACAAATATTTCCACCAGAAGAGATCTTGCCTCATATGCTCAAACGAAAATCATCTGTCGAATCCATTATCGAAGGATTGATAGGCACAAAAGACCACCAAAAAAATTATCAGCTCGTTTTTGAACATCAACATTTTCATCTAAAAGCTGAACTTAAATGGATAAATTATACGATTGAAAAAATGAACTCTCCTGATTGGGGTAAAGACGTCAAATAGGATTCCCGCTTGATTTTTAATTTAGACAATAAATATTGTTAAGGATGTGTAATGTCAGAAATATCAAAAACCGAAGGCAATGATGATAAATTAGATTATAAAAAAATCTTGCCTGTTTTCGTAATCATTTTAATCGACCTTCTTGGATTAACCCTGATTATTCCCCTATTACCACTTTATGCAGCTTCATTTGGCGGATCTGCATTCACGATAGGTATCCTCGGAGCAGCTTATCCGATTATGCAGTTTTTTGGTGCCCCAATTCTCGGCCGTCTCTCAGACCGGTACGGTCGACGTCCAATTTTAATTATTAGCCAGATTGGTACTTTCATAGGGTTTTTAATCCTTGGAATTTCAAATACCTTATGGTTATTATTTCTCTCACGCATTATTGACGGTATTTCTGGCGGAAATATCGCCACGGCTCAAGCGGTGATAGCGGATACCACTAATGAAAAAACTCGCACCCAGGGCCTGGGATTAATTGGAGTAGCGTTTGGTTTAGGATTTATTATCGGTCCAATCATTGCTTTTGTGACCTTAGCAGCGAGCAATAATAATTATGCCTTGGTTGCCTATGTTGCTTCCGCTTTCTCATTAACCTCAATCTTGTTAACCTATTTTTGGCTTGAAGAATCACATCCTGTTGAAAACAGGAATAAAGGCAATAAAAGGATAGCTGTCGGCTTAAGATCAATGTTAACCGCGCTTGGCAAACCTAATATTGGCATTCTTCTTGCCCTTATGTTTTTTCAACAATTTGCCTTTGGTGGGTATGAACAAATGCTTTCCCTTTTTACGCTCAATCGCCTCGGGATGAATGCAAGCAATAATTCTGCCTATTTTGTTTTTATCGGCGTGATCGTTGTCGCCGTACAAGGATATTATGTCGGCAGATGGAGCCGAAAATTTGGAGATCGGTGGATGATCATCTTGGGCATTGCCTTGTTAGCATTCGGATTGACTTTTTCTGCTCTTACTCCAAAACAAGCTGCACCATGGTATTCGCAAAATGCAGTTTTAGAAGAACTTTCTTTGGAAAATTCAGAAGAGGCTATTTCTGCTGATGATGTAAAAATAAGTTTGCCAGATGAAAGCTCAAAAGGATGGGCAGGGATTGTTTGGTTATTGGCAGCCACAGTTCCCGCTGCTATCGGAGGTGGGATATTGCAGCCCACACTTAATAGCAAACTAACCAAAACTGTAAAACCAGAAGAAGTTGGTGGCGTATTGGGTCTTTCCAGCGCATTTTATAGTGCTGCCAATGCATTTTCACCCTTAATGATGGGATTTGTTTTTGAACAATTTGGATCAAGTTATCCCTTCCTTATTGGGGGAGCAGTCTTATTTGTCCTATGGTTTATTTCAAGAAAAAAAATCCTAAAGGATAATTCAGTGTAATTAAATTGCCTCAAGATAAAAATACTATTCATCAAAATACATTCAGTTACTATTCTAAGAAAAAAAGGAGAAACATATGGATCCATTAGCAAGCACGATCATGGGGTTAGCCTTATTGTTTTACACAATTGGAGTCTGGAGCGAGAGGATTGCAGGAAAATTAAAACCTTGGCATCTTATTTTCTTTGTTCTTGGTTTGATTTGCGATACCTGGGGAACAGGGTTGATGTTTCAATTTGTCGGTGGAATGACCTTTGATATCCATGGCATTACTGGAGTGATTGCAATCCTATTAATGCTTATTCATGCGGTATGGGCATTTGTTGTCCTGATTAAGAAAGACGAAAATGCAATCAATAATTTCCATAAATTTAGCGTCTTCGTTTGGGTTATTTGGTTAATCCCCTACTTTAGCCCCATGTTTTTTAATATGGCTGTTTAGTTCAGATGGCCACAATATTAATCTAAAAATTGAGGATTATTGTCAACAGTCCAATAACCTGGTGAGCCGTCTATATCTATTTCATCTCGATATGGATCTATGATTAGGCCATCTGTTGATAATAATCCGAAATGCAAATGGGGGCCTAAGGAACATTTTCCTGAATTTCCTGACAGTCCAATAGTTTCTCCCCTGTTAATTTTCTGGTCTTTCTCTACATATATTCTGGATAAGTGAGAATAAAGTGTTTTTAGCCCATTTGCGTGCAATATTTCTACAGACAATGCCCCAGAACAATCTGTGAAATCGCCTATTCTCAAGACTACTCCTGGACCAGCAGCAATTACATTGGTTCCTGTTTCCATCAAATAATCAATCCCCTCATGCCCCGGTCCAGTTCCATTGATGTATGGTTCAAATGGAAATCCCGCTGACAACATGGTATCTCCCCTGAAATTCCTTACATACTCACCTAGTCTTTCGTCCAAATCCACATAAGAATAAATTTCAAAATCCCCTTTATCCTTCTCCTTATATGGAAGTGTCAGAAAGCCTTCCATTAATCCTATTTCTAAACTCTCCACAGTTATAAAATTAAACTCCGAGTTAATTGGAATAAATTGCGAATCCCATAAAATCTGCTCTTCAACAACATCTCCATTATATTTGTATGCCACTTGGGTAACATTTCCATGAAACAGATTGATATATTTAAAATTAAACATTTGTTGCCCTAGCTTGGGTTCTTCTAATTTTACCGATAGTTGTTCCCCCTCTTTGGAAATTTCTTTAAAAATAAACTCACCCATTAGATTGGTTTGGGTGCAAACCCAATTTTCCTCTAAGTTCAGCGCGCAAATCCCAATATTTTCCATCGGGGATTCGTCAGCCTCCCAAATTCCATTACCATTTTTATCGAAGAATATTGACCCAGAAACATCATTCCTTGGCGTCCCATTAGTAATCGGTGTAATTTCTGGGTCTTGGAGATTAACATTTTTTAATTCTTTTTCAGAATCGGAAAAATAGTTAAAGAATGTAAAAATTTCTCCCGAAAATATGAAAAACAATATGACCGATGCAAGCAAGATATAAGGAATGACCAGATTCCAACGTTTCTTCATTTTATTATTTTACACCAATGAGAAAAGTATCCTTTAATTCCATTGACAATACCCGCGGAGCACTAATCCTCAATCACCCATGGAAAATAACTAGTTCAGTTTTTCCATATATCCTTGACAGAACATCTTGTTTGTTCATATAATCACAATCACATCTGAATAGAAACCCACGATGAGTACCTTACCCCCGGATGGGAAGGTAGAGAAAAAAAATTCTTCGGCGAAGTCGGTGAAAGACCGACGCTGTCCCGCAACTGTTACCTGCAAAACTGCAGGAAGCCAGGACGCCCACTCAAAGTTGGTTCCAATTTTCTTCGAGAGAGAGGAGTCGGAACATGAATCATGTTTACACAATGTTCCCTGCTTCTGAAGCAGGGAATTTTATTTCAAGGTTTTTGAAATGTTTCTTTTCTGTTTTCCCCATCCAAATTACAATAACTAAAATAATTCATCTCAATGGAGGCCACTCCCAAAATACGTTTGGGTTCATTTACCCTAAGAAAAATTTGAAATAAGTTTGAAAATCATTAAAAAAATAAGAACAAAATACTATTCTCAGGAGATTCACAATGATCCAAAAAACAATAGACTCTATAAAACCTCTTGACCAAAAGGCAATTGAAGAGGCTCAAGAAAGACAGAATAATCTCACAAAACCAGCAGGAAGCCTTGGCAGACTGGAAGAAGTATCTATCCAATTAGCCGGAATCTTTAGGAACCCACTTCCTGCTATAAAAGACAAAGTAATAATTACTATGGCCGGGGATCATGGCGTAGCAAAAACGGGTGTAAGTGCATTTCCACCAGAAGTAACCCCTCAAATGGTGATGAATTTTCTATATGGGGGTGCTGCAATTAATGCGCTAGCTAGTCATGTGGGTGCCCGCATCACGGTTGTGGACATGGGCGTCGCATTTGATTTTGAACCTCATCCAAACCTCGTAGATAAAAAAGTTGCCATGGGCACCCAAAATATACTAGAAGGACCTGCAATGACACCTGAACAAGCAAAAGCTGCAGTTCAGGCCGGCATCGAAGTTGTAACCGAAGAAATAGAAAAAGGGTTAGATATCGTTGGTACAGGAGATATGGGAATCGGCAATACGACCCCCTCTGCAGCAATTGCCTCAGTTTTGACAGGTAAACCCGCTGCAAAAATTGCAGGTCGCGGCACAGGTGTTGATGACGAAGGTCTCCAAATAAAGATAAAGGCGATTGAAACCGCAATTGAGGTCAATCAACCTAATCCCAATGACGGTTTTGATATATTGGCCAAAGTTGGGGGGTTTGAAATTGGCGGGTTGGTTGGTGTCATCTTAGGTGCTGCAGCCAATGGAAAAGCGATAATGGTAGATGGATTCATTTCTACAGCTGCAGCTATGCTTGCCGTTTCAATTGCTCCCATGGTCAAACCATATTTAATTTCGGCCCATCGCTCTCAAGAATTTGGCCACCAATTGATGCTAGAATGGTTGGATCTTGAACCCATTGTCGATCTAAACTTCCGCTTGGGAGAGGGGACTGGCGCTGCTTTAGGCATTTCAATAGCTGAAGCATCATGCAAAGTATTATCTGAGATGGCAACCTTTGCAGAAGCCGGCGTTTCAGACAAAGAGGATTAATAAATAAAATGATCGAGTTGATAGCCGCCTTTCAATTTTTAACTATATTCCCAACCGTGGTTCGCCGACCCTTTACTGCAAAAGAACTCGGTCAATCTTCCGCTTTTTATCCGATCGTTGGTTTAGCGCTCGGGGGTATATTAATCGGCGTCCTGAATGGCATGAGTTTTTATTTTTCTCAAATGGTCAGTGCAGCAATTGTTCTCACACTTTGGGTGGTACTCACTCGCGCCATTCATTTTGATGGCTTCCTGGATGCCTGTGACGGATTGTTTGGCGGCTTCAACCCTGAAAAAAGAATGTTAATCATGCGCGATTCTCGCGTAGGTGCTTTTGCTTTACTTGGCGGCACCGTTTTGCTGATCACCATGTTTTCTACAATCATCTCTTCGAATAATATGGCTGGAAGTTTAATTTTAGCACCGGTTTTCGGTCGTTGGTCCCTTACCTTTGCCCTTGTACTCTTTCCCTATGCTAGAGGAGAGGGCATGGGGAAAGATATCAAGGATAATAGTAGTTGGAAACAGCTGTTGTTTGCTAGTCTTACGACCCTGATAATTACCTGGTTTATTGCCCAATGGCTAGGAATAATTATTTTCGGAATTGTGATTATCCTTAGCTCTCTTTGGCTTCGCTATGTATTGCGCCTCCTTCCAGGCTTAACCGGAGATATTTACGGAGCCACCTGCATACTCATTGAGCTTATGGTATTGATAATTTTTAGCGGGAACTTTGTGTAGGAGACCTAATGAGTAAGACAATACTAATTTTGGGTGGGGCAAGGAGTGGAAAAAGCACTCATGCAGAAAAACTTGCTAAAGAAATTGGCGGGGATTCTGTTTTATACGTTGCCACTGCGGAAGCAAAAGATGAGGAAATGAAAACCCGCATAAAAAAACATCAATCTGATAGGCCTAATAGTTGGTCAACTTTAGAATCACCCACTAAGATCGGTGAGGGCATCCAAGAAATCTGGGACTTGCACAAAGTGATCTTGCTAGATTGCCTCACATTATTGGTCTCTAACCTCTTATTGCTCGGCGCAGGGGAAGAAGGGGAACCAATCGATGTAAATAAAATTCAAGAAATTGTACTGGAAGAAATTAGAGATTTTTCAGATACGGTACTAAAACTTGATACAACCGTTATCATTGTCTCCAATGAAGTTGGTTTAGGTCTCGTCCCCCCCTATGAACTAGGACGAGTTTACAGAGACGTACTCGGAAGAGCCAACCAACAAATTGCAAGCTGGGCTAACGAAGTTTACTTTTTAGCAGCTGGTATTCCAATGAGAATGAAGTAAATCATTCAATATTCCTAAGTGAACTCGAGATTTAACAAATGCTCAAACTTTTGTTAGCACGTCATGGTCTAACTCAATGGAACCAAGAAAAACGATATTTAGGAAGTTCGGATATCCCTTTAAATTCAGAGGGAAAACAACAAGCCAAACTCCTTTCAAAAAAATTGAATTCAAGACCCATAGATCTCATATTATCTAGCGAACTAAAAAGGGCATTTGAATCTGGCAATATCATTAAGGCAAATCGAGAATTACAAGTAAACACTAATCCAAGGTTGAATGAGCTCCATTTCGGGGTGTTTGAAGGGCTCACCTATTCCGAAGCTCATTCAAAATACCCAGAAATGTTAAAGAGGTGGTTAGAAGATTATGACCTTCCCCCAGAAGGTGGTCAATCTTTTTCTTCCTTTTCTGAAACTGTAAAAATATTTATCAACTATTTAAAAAACATAACAGAAGAGAAATCTATACTGATTGTTTCCCACGGGGGTGTTATCCGAGAGATAGTTCGATTAGCCCTAGGACTTCCCCAAGATAATCACTGGTCCTTTCAAATTGATCCAGCAAGTCTTTCAGAAGTACATATTGATCATGGACACTCAACAATCATTCATTTGAATGACACAACTCATCTACAAGAGGAATAAATGACCGGAAAAACTTTAATGGTGGTGGGGACGATGTCCTCGGCAGGCAAAAGCCTGTTAGTAACTGGACTTTGTAGAATTTTTTCTCGAATGGGATACAAAGTCGCCCCATACAAATCACAAAATATGTCCAATAATGCAGCTGTTTGTGCAGATGGCTCGGAAATAGGTCGGGCACAGTACACGCAAGCATTAGCTTGCGGCATTGAACCAACCCCGAATATGAATCCAATCCTATTAAAACCGGAAGCCGACTCCAGATCACAGATTATTGTAATGGGGAAACCCTATGCCAATTTATCTGCTCGAAATTATTACAAACATAAAGATAAATTATGGGGAATTGCTACAAAAGCCCTGGACGATCTTAGAGAAGAATATGACCTCGTGATCATTGAAGGTGCAGGCAGCCCCGCTGAGTTGAATTTGAAACGCGGAGACATCGTAAACATGTCTATCGCCCAATATGCCAATGCCCCGGTTTTACTAGCTGGTGATATTGACCGCGGTGGGATTTTTCCCCAACTTCTTGGCACCCTTTGGTTAATGGATCCAGATGAACTGAAACTTATCAAAGGGCTGATCGTAAACAAATTCCGGGGAGACATTACTTTATTTTATGATGGCGTAGAAATCCTTGAAGAAAAAGGCGGTATACCCGTAATCGGAATCGTACCCTACGTGCATCACAGTATTCCAGAAGAAGATGCCGTTGCCATAGAGGCCCAGAATTTTGTGCCCACCGCAGAGGGTGATATTGATATTGTGGTCATTCGATTGCCCAGAATCTCTAATTTTGACGATTTTGACCCGCTCAACAATGAACCTAATGTTCGTGTCAGATATATCGATTCCCCAAAAGAAATCGGAAATGCCTCCGCTATCATATTGCCAGGCACAAAAAGCACAATTGCGGACCTGAAGTTCCTGAAAGACAGGGGTTTGTTTACAGCCATTCAAAACTTTAAAGAAAGTGGCGGAGCGGTAGTCGGGATTTGTGGTGGGTATCAAATGTTGGGCAATTCGATAAGTGACCCAGATTCGGTCGAGTCCTCCTCATTTAAGATGGAAGGACTAGGGCTTTTACCCACAGAAACGATATTTCAGAAAGAAAAAGCAACGCATCGAATAATGGCAAAAATAAATAGTGAAGATACTTGGTTAAGCGAGGTCGGGGACACTCCCATTTCAGGGTATGAGATTCATATGGGGACATCCCAGTTGATGGAAACTTCCCACTGGTTATCCATTTCTGAAAGAAGTGGTAACCCGGTTTCCGTAAATGACGGTGCGATGAGTGAAGACGGAAAGGTATGGGGTTGTTATATCCATGGCCTATTTGAAAACCACCATTTTCGGCACGCCTGGCTTAGATCTTTGGGCTGGCAGGAGTTGGAAGCAAATAGTAGTGATCCCTTTTTCACATCATTAGATGATGTTGCAGATGCAATGGAAAAGTCTTTAGATATGCCCTATTTACGATCTCTTTTAGACTTAGAATAAAATTTTCTAAAAAATAGCCGTCCTACAAAATAACATAAAAAATCCCCTAACCAGTAGGGGATTTTTTATTATTCCTTATTTTAAATTCTTATGGTCAAAAAAGAAATTAATCATCAAGAATAAAAGTAATTTTTAATTGAACTCGATACTCAGAGATGTCCCCATTTTCATCAACTTGAACATCTTGGTTTTCTACCCATGCAGATTTTACATTTTTCAATGTTTTTGTTGCCCGTTTAACACCTTGTTTCAGGGCATCATCGAAACTGACGGTGGAAGAAGCTTTAATTTCAGTTACTCTTGCAATAGCCATTATATTTCTCCTATAGTTTTTTTATCGGACATCTATTATAAATCAAATCTTGATTAATTCGCATTTTGGTAATATATGTCTAGTTTATTAATCTTTCTTAACTGATTTTTGAGAAAAATATTGAAATCAACCTGAAACGAATTTTGTTTAGAACCATCCATCTTCAATCCAACTTTCAATAATGACGGTGGAAAATGTTTGCTGATTAAGTTAATTAAAACAGAGCCATTCAGGCAAGAATGGCTCTGTTGGGAAAGGAGGAAGAACCTAAGCGTTTTTGACCTTTAAATCTTTAATGTAGTTTTTCAATATGATTGATAATCGTCCCTTTTATTACACTTTCCACCGCCAATTCAATTTCTTCAATATCTGAGACAATTGGTTTTATTCCTAATTTTTCAAGCCCCAAATATGCCCCCCGCCCCATCCCCCGAACGACCAAAACATTACAATCTTTAATTGCTTCAAACATTTTCTGATGTTTTTCTTCAGAATGGTTTCCAAACCCTCTGCCCCTTGGATCCTCATGGTGTTCATGTCCCCCCTCCACTTCTAATTTTACGAAATCATTGTGTCCGACTTTATTTCGTGTTTCTGAATGTACAATTTTATTTTCTTGCACAGTAAAAACCAAATACTTTCCAGCCCGTCCAAAATGTTCGCTTATTGTTTTTTCATCATCCGTGATCAATGCAATTTTCATATTTCTCCTAATCTATATTTAATGTGAAACTGTTAATCGGTGGCTAAATCAACATACTTTTCATAAGAAAACCATTCAGCCTCAATCGACTCTCCAGGTTTAATCTCAATGATTCGATTTATGCCAGTTGTCGGTGTAAAACCTTCACAGGTAAAAGGAATATCCGGGTAGATGCAATAAGTGCCTGCCTCTAGATCGTCAAAAATAAAATACCCTTCTTCATCAGAATCAACAGATTGAAAGATGGATTCCGCACAACTGTTTTTATAAATTCGAATTTTGATGTCTTCAATTCCACATTCACAATCACACTCTTTATTCGAATTTTCATCAAAATAAACCCTACCTGTAATGCTTCCAAGTTCGTGTTTAGAGGGATTAATGTTAGAATTATTCGTGCAAGCATTAACCAGCAAAACACTTGTTATCATGCACAAAAAAGTCGTGAGTTTAATGTTTTTTTTCATCATAATCCTTTAAGTGACACTTCTAAATGTGCGTGTGTCATTTTAAATAATTCACACTATAAGTGACATTTTCATACTTTTATTGTACTACAGGATTGGTTCTACATGAAGGAAGTTTTCTATGAATAATAAATATCCTGATGTGGGAAATACAATAAGAAATTACCGAATAAATCAGAACTTATCTTTGCGAGAATTATCAAAAATAAGTGAGCTGTCCTTAAATGCTTTAAGCAAAATTGAACGCGGAGAAAATTCCCCCACGGTTGCCTCCCTGCATAAAATAGCCAGTGCATTAAACGTCCATGTTTCAAATTTTTTCGTTAGCGAAGGGGATCAAACTACGATCTTTACTAAAAAATCGGAAACAAAAAAGGTCGAGCTAGAAGGATTGATTTTTGAAGGCTTGGGGGTCGGTTTGATCAAACAAAGATTTGAGCCCTTTATTATTACTATTCCCCCCGGATCAGAAAATATTTCAGACCCTTCCTCTCATACTGGCGAAGAGTTTATTTACTGTTTAGAAGGGCAATTAGAATACAATATCGCAAATGCTAATTATGAATTATCTGAAGGGGACAGCATATTATTTAAAGCTTCCCAACCCCATAGTTGGCAAAACAAAACCAATTCAGTTGTAAAAGTAATTATTTTATTTGAAACAGATCCGAATCAAACAAAACCTCATAGCCAAATGACAGCTAGAGGTTTTACCCATAAATAATCTTTGCCTTTTGAGATCACTCTTTATCAATCACAAATAGTTTTCAACCAGCGCTCTAGCAGTGGGTTCATCGATAATCAGCTCCGACATCAACTTTCCCCGAAGGGCAGCGTTCAATCCCCGAACCTTCGCCAAGCCAGAAACCACACAAACCCCATACTTTTCCCGAAATAATTGTAGGCTAGGTCCGCTTGCTCTTCTATTTAAAGGGATATTATCGAAACTTCCATCCTCTTTAAAAAACACGGTGGCGATATCCCCCGCAATTTTATATTTTTCCAATTCTTTATAATTCGTTTCCGCCAGATAGCCCCCACTATATACATGGCTGGGAATACCCGCGTTTACCGCCCCAATACTATAAAGCAGCAAGTCTGTCCTAGATTGAAGATCTAATATTCTTTGAATACTCGCCTCCCTCCATAGAGCAGATTTAGTTTCGGGGAAATCAAAAAATGTGGGCACTGGAAATAAATGTGCGCGAGCCCGGTAATTTTCTGAAAAGCGCATGATGATCTGACTTGCATAATCGATGCCCATCGATTGCGTATTTCCCGCCCCATTTAATTGCACCACCTGTGAATTATGAGTCGTTTTACGCAGCAAGTGCCTTGAAACCGCCGTCATCGTTGTACCCCAAGCAATGCCAAGCACCATATTTGATTCAAAGATCGTATTCAAATAATTTGCAGTATATTGCGCAACCCGCTCCAACCACTCCGCCTCCCCCACTACTTCTGGCACTGGCACAACATGAACACCCTTTAATTCAAAGACATCAAGTATTGCCGCTTCGAGTTGGCTGGGAATATCCCTGGGATCTACAATTTGAATATTCACCAAGCCTTCTTCTCGGGCATAAGTAAGCATCCTTGAGATCGTAGAACGAGACACCTTCATTTCTTTGGCTATCGCATCGGTGGTCATATTTTGATAATAATACATCCGCGCCACATTGATCGAATTTGTTGTTTTTTGGGAGCTCGTTTGGTTGGTCATAGTATTCCCATAATAACTTATCCTGCACAAATGTGCAACATCCGTGGAATATATCCCAAAAGCCCACTATGCATTCACCAGTTTTTGCACGTATGTTCAACAGCCTTGACAGGATGTGCTGCAATTCTATAATGAGACTAATTCCCCTTCTATGTGGAGCAAAATACTATGTCTGATATTGTTTTAGCTATTGATCAAGGGACGACCAGCACAAGATGCATGGCCTTCAACCATAGTGGTGAGCCGATTGCCGTCCATCAGTTAGAACATCAACAAATATTTCCAAAACCGGGTTGGGTTGAACACGACCCCATTGAAATTTGGGAAAAAACACAATTAGTCGTTCGCGAAGCTATTAAAAAAGCAGGAGCCAACCCGGGGGATATCGCCGCACTTGGCATCACCAATCAACGCGAAACAACCATCGTTTGGAATCCAAAAACAGGCCAACCCTATCATAATGCCATCGTTTGGCAGGATGTGCGCACAGACAAAATTATCGCAGAACTTGGAAAAAACGATAGTCAAGACCGCTTCCGAACAATTACCGGCCTTCCCCTTGCCACTTATTTTTCCGGCCCAAAGATCAAATGGCTCTTAGACAATGTCGATGGATTGAGAGAAGCAGCCAATCGCGGGGATGCCGTTTTTGGCAATATTGACACCTGGCTAGTCTGGAACCTCACCGGAGGGGTTGACGGTGGCAAACACGTTACTGATGTAACAAATGCCAGCCGCACCCTTTTAATGAATTTAGAAACACTCGATTGGGATAAAGATCTTTGTGCAGAAATGGGTGTTCCTCTTGCCATGTTGCCACAAATTGCTTCTTCTTCAGAGATTTATGGACATACTCAAGAATCCGGCCCACTGGGTGGATCCATTCGGGTTTCCGGAATCCTGGGAGACCAACAAGCCGCTATTGTCGGGCAAGTTTGTTTCGAACCAGGAGAAGCAAAAAACACCTATGGTACCGGATGCTTCATGCTGCTCAATACTGGTGAAGAGATCGTGCGCTCAAAACACGGTCTTCTGACCACCCTTTGCTATCAGTTTGGTAATGAGAAACCGGTCTATGCATTGGAAGGATCGATCGCCATCTCAGGCTCTTTAGTTCAATGGCTTAGAGACAACATGAAAATGATCGAGACCGCTCCAGAAATTGAAAATCTAGCCAACACGGTTGAAGATAACGGTGGGATATATTTTGTCCCTGCCTTCTCGGGTTTATTCGCCCCTTATTGGCGCTCAGATGCCCGTGGAGCCATTGTTGGCATGACGAGTTATGTGAACCGAGGGCATATTGCCCGGGCAGTCTTAGAAGCCTCCGCATTCCAAACCCGAGAAGTACTTGACGCAATGAACGCCGATTCCGGGGTTGACCTCAAGTCCCTAAAAGTGGATGGGGGCATGGTTCATAACGATCTCTTAATGCAATTTCAAGCAGACGTGTTGGGTGTACCAGTCATTCGGCCCATGGTTGCGGAAACAACAGCCCTGGGGGCAGCCTATGCCGCCGGATATGCGGTTGGGTTTTGGGAAAGCAAGGAAGATATGAAAAAGAATTGGCAACTGGACAAGACTTGGCATCCAGATGCAAATAGCGATGTAAATACGAAACTTTATTCTCAGTGGAAAAAAGCCGTCACGCGAACTTTTGATTGGCTAGATTAGGAATCAATAGATGCAAACTAGGGAAGACCGCTTAAAACAATTAAAAGACAATCCAGATATCAGCGTTCTAATCGTTGGTGCGGGCATAAATGGCATCGGCACTTTTAGAGATCTAGCCCTTCAAGGGATAGATGTAGTCATGGTTGACCAAGGGGATTATTGCAGTGGCGCCAGCTCTGCGTCCTCCCATATGGTGCATGGTGGAATACGATATTTGGAAAATGGCGAATTCCAGCTAGTTCGGGAGGCTGTTGAAGAACGAAACCGTTTAATTGAAAATGCACCACATTTAGTAAAACCTCTGAAAACCACTTACCCCATATTCAATCGCTTTTCTGGCTTATTCAACGCACCGCTCAAATTTTTAGGGTTATTAGACAGACCATCAGAACGGGGAGCGATCGTCATTAAGATCGGCATGACTCTATATGATTTCTTTACCCGCAAACAAAAAACTGTTCCAAAACATATCTTTAGAAACAAAAAAGAATCCCGTGCCCTTTTTCCATCCCTAAATCCAGATATTTTGTATACGGGCACTTATTTTGATGGGTCAATGCCCTCCCCAGAGCGAATTGCCATTGAATTGATTAAAGACACCGTTGAAGAAAATGAAAAAGCAATTCCATTGAATTATGTCCGTCTAGATTCAGCATCTGGGTCAACGGTTAAGTTAAAGGACGAGCTTAGTGGCGAAACTTTCAGTGTAAGCCCAAAAATCTTGGTAAATGCTGCCGGCCCCTGGATTGACTTAGTTAACCGATCTGTCGGTACACCCACCCAATTTATTGGCGGTACCAAAGGGTCTCACCTCATTTTGGACCATCCCGAATTACGCACCGCGATCGTGGATAACGAGATCTTTTTTGAAAACAAAGACGGCCGAATTGTGTTGATCTTCCCAATTAAAGACAAGGTTATGATCGGCACCTCTGATATTAGAGTTGAAGATCCAAATGGAATCGTTATCACCGAAGAAGAGATTGACTACTTTTTAGAAATGCTCAAACGCGTATTTCCAAACATCTATGTAGATCGATCTCATATCGTCTTTACCTTCTCTGGTGTACGTCCACTTCAATATTCAAAGAATGGTGCTACCGGACAAATTAGTCGAAACCATAAAGTTCAAGTCCTTGAGCCAGATGATGAAATATCATTCCCCATTCTCTCTTTAGTAGGTGGAAAATGGACCTCATTCAGGGCATTCTCAGAAGTTGCCACCAATAAAATTTTGGGAAGACTTGGGCAGAAACGCGTCGCGAAAACTGAAAATCTAAAAATCGGTGGTGGCAGGAATTATCCTAAAACAATAACGGAGAGAAATGAATTTTTCTCGTCCTGGCAAAAGAATTTTAATTGCTCAGCGGAAAGAGCCGAAATTCTTTTTGAACGGCACGGCACCTATGCAAAAGAAATTATCGAATCTATAGATCATTCAAAAGACTATCCCCTAAGAGAATATCCTGATTATAGCCGTGGAGAATTTAAATACCTAATCCAACAGGAAGATGTTATTCATCTAGATGACCTCATTTTCCGACGAACAATTCTTGCCAAACTAGGGCGGATTACAAAGCCAGGATTAAAGGAAATAGCAGAAATAACCGGAAACATTCTTAACTGGAACAATGGGGAAAAAGAAGAAGAAATCAAGCGAGCTAAATTAATATTACAGAATAAACACCTGATGGAATTTAATAAATACCTTTTTGCAAATCCAGATCGCAAGGAGGAGGCGAAAATCAAATAAGTGGAAATTAACCTATTATCGATTCAAAATAAAGTAATTATTAAAAATGCTTAAGAGATTGAAATAAAAACCAAAACACCCCAATATTGGTTAAAAGTTGTTTAAATTTTATGCGTTGTTGTAATTTTTCGCGCAAGCTTAATGCAAGCAAACGGTGGAGATGTCAAAATTATGATTTGCACCGGAAAACCCCCTCCGGACAGTATATGAACGCTTTACTTTTTACGCCCTCTAATCCTACCGTTGAAAATCCTGGATAGAAGTAATGGACCCCAGTGTTTCAAATATTTATGGTATTTAGGCTTTCCCAGTATTGCTTTACTTCCCATTAGCTGTGATCCTTGATCGCAAGCTATACAAAGTTACTAAAAATCCATATCTCGGTGGAATTATCTTCGCCCTGATTATGACTATCATCGCCACCACAAATACCTTGACCCAACTGCCGTAATCATCTATAACTGCAGGTAAGACAATAAACCCTAGGGAATAAATTCCCTAGGGTTTATTATTTCCAGCCCTGGATTGAATTTTTTTAATATAAATTCAATAAATATTCTTAACTTATAAAAACAAATTAAACAACTAAGTAAGTTGTAAGTATATAATTGATAATAACAATTAGAATAAACCTTACATTCAGCTGACTTTTTCCTGAAGGAGAGAATTATGTCCACTAAGTATGATCAGGAAGGCAAATTTTTTTCACACGTTATTCCGAAAGAAGCCTTAACTGTTACCATTAAAACCATAAACTCGATAATAACAGGGGAAATATACAAAAAATATGATAAGAGAATTTTAGATTCCCTTAATATCAGTGAACAATTTTTGGCAATAACCAATGCTGTTCTAATCGATGATTCAGCCCCAGTGGAAAAATCAGAATTAATTCCTTTTATGATCGTTAATCGAGATCATATTGTATGGATTATTCCAAAGGAATAGTCGATGAGCAATAATAACCCTGAAAATGAATCCAATATCTCAAATTTAAATAAACTCCGCGCGTATATATTCAAAGAAGTAAAAATTGTTGTGGGAAACGGCAGCTTTGACACAAATGAATTAGCCTCAACAATGGAAAATGTTTGTAAGCAAATGAATGTACATATTCCTGAAAAAATAAAATCAAAATTATTTTTAGAATTAAAGAATGATCTTTTGGGATTCGGACCTATTCAGATTCTACTAGATGACCCAAATATTACTGAAGTTATGGTGAATGGCCCCAAAAGTGTGTATGCCGAAATAAATGGAAAATTAGAGAAAACAGCGGTCATGTTTGAAAATGACGCCGAAGTAATCCGGCTAATTGAAAAAATTGTGTTACCAATTGGTAGACGAATAGATAAAGATAGCCCTGCGGTGGACGCACGTCTGCCTGATGGCTCTCGAGTAAACGCCATAATACCCCCCGTTGCAATAGATGGCCCATCAATCACTATTCGGAAATTTGCCAAAGATCGATTAGGAATTCAGGACTTAATAGAATTTGGTTCATTAACTGCCCAGATGGGGGATTTCCTTGAAGCATGCGTTAAAGCCCATTTAAACATTGTGGTATCTGGTGGAACAGGTTCAGGAAAGACCACATTATTAAATATTCTTTCTAGTTTTATCCAAGATACTGAACGAATCGTTACCATTGAAGATGCAGCAGAATTACAATTACAACAGGATCATGTTGTTCGATTAGAAACCAAGGTAGCAAATACAGATGGTATTGGACAAATGACGATTAGGGACTTATTAAGAAATTCATTAAGAATGCGCCCCGATCGTATCGTTATTGGGGAAGTCCGTGGTGGTGAAGCCTTAGATATGCTACAGGCAATGAATACTGGCCATGATGGGTCCTTAACTACTGTCCATGCAAACAACCCCCGGGATTCTATATCCCGATTAGAAACCTTAACTATGCAAGCAGGGATAGATATGCCCATTCCAATTATTAGAAAACAAATTGCTTCTGCAGTAGATTTAATAGTTCAACAATCAAGAATAATTGATGGTTCTCGCAAAGTCACCAACATTACTGAAATTGCAGGAATGGAGGGAGATACCGTCGTAATGACAGATCTATTTGAATTTGAACAAATAGGCATTTCCCCTGAGGGTAAAGTAATTGGAAATCACAGACCTACTGGCATTCGCCCTCTCTTCATGAGCAAATTACAATCGGCAGGATTCAACCTTGGGGCTGATATTTTCATTCCAGAGGTAAAAAAGTAGATCTTTTAACTGAATATTATTCCCCCTCTCTTCATGAAAATGATTTTCTTTTATTAGGAAAAGTTAGAATATTTTTCTCCTATATTTTCATGATTTGCATTTGATCCCAACAAACTCGCCTTAACAATAACCACTTATGAATTGTTTTTCTCCTTCTTGCTTTTTTGACTCCCCGATTAGCATTATTGCGCTATCTGCCAAGGACCTGTCTATCAATGGATCAACGAAAAAGGCACCCTAGACATGGAAGGCTACTGGCCCTGTGATAGCATGATGAAAGAACTAGGGGGAGGTGAGACACCCGCTCCGTTGTGAAGCTGCTGAAGGTGAAACTTGTTTCTCACTATTAGGCAGTTTTGAACTCACAAATAGATGATTCGAGGCAGAATAAGACCTCAAATCATCTGCTAAAAATTTAATTTATCATTAGAAAAAAGGTTTATTTCTACCCCTTGACAATTGTTAGACAAGTAGTATAATTCTGCGGATGAACGTCAGAGTGCCCCCCTCACTTTGGCGTTTATCTTTTTAATTTCAGCCCCACTCCGCGAATTAATATAATTCTTATGTTCAAATATTGACTTTATTAATGCAGTTTGTTATATTTAGGTTGATGAGCGCTAGGGTGCCCCCCTCACCTTAGCGTTTATCTTTTAAATAAAAAAATCCCCAATAACCCCAAAAATTAAAACACGAAAATCACCTGCGAAATTATTGTCAATAAGTATTCGCAGGCGATTCATCACGCTATATATTTCAAATGTTTCTATTTGTGGTTATTTTTGATCTTTTCTAATACTCGACCAAATCGATCGATTTCATCCACCGTATTGTAATGAGCAGGACCAATTCGCACCATCCCCCCACTGTCTTCCACCCCCAAATGTTCAGTAACAGCCAGCGCATAATAATTGCCATCCCAGACATAAATATTGTGTTTATCTAGCTCCTCCGCCAGTTTTTTAGGGTGCATGCCTGCCAAATTGATTGCAAAAGTAGGCACTCGCTCCTCAATTCTGCGAATATCATTTATCCCATACAACTTTATCCCAGGGATAGAGTTCAAAGTATCGATCATTCTCCTGCTGAGTTCGTATTCATAAGCTCGAATTGACGCCATCCCTTGTCGATAACTCATTCCCCTCTCACTCAATTTGTCAGAGAAACTATCCTTATAATCCTGTCCAAATGTATCTCCAACCCAAGCAAAATGCTCTAACGCACCATGGGTAGAACAAATCCCTTCAAAGTTTGCGGTCCCCGTCTGCCATTTTTCAGGGGGCTTATTGGAAGAAGGTCGAACCTTATAAGCTTTTAGTTCATCCAATAAATCAAATTTCCCAAATAAGATCCCCAAATGTGGACCATAAAATTTATACGCCGAGCAAACCAAAAAATCACAATCAAGATCCTGCACATCAATCAGTCCATGCGGTGCATACTGAACAGCGTCAATGAAGGTCAGGGCTCCTACGGATTTCGCCATCTCAATAATTTTCTTTACCGGATTGATCGTTCCCAATGCATTAGACGCATAACCAACCGCAACCAACTTGGGGCTTTTCTCCAAAGCTAAGGAAAATGAGTCCATATCTAGTGTGCCATCTTCGATATTAAAATCGACCCACTCGATATTTAATCCCCCATCTTCAGCGATCAAAACCCAAGGAGAAATATTTGCATCATGATCCAGGCGAGTCACCACAATCGTATCCCCCGGGTTGAACAGATGAGCCAGTGAACGACTAAGATGGAAAGTTAAGCTGGTCATATTTGGACCATAAACAATTTCATTCGGGCTGTTTGCATTCAAAAATTCGGACATCGCCAATCTTGCATCATCAATCACCGCATCTGAGGCTCGGCTGCTCGCAAAAACCCCCTCATGGTTGGCATTCGTTTCGATCATATAGGTAGTCATACGATCAACCGCATTTCTAACTACCTGGGTGCCCGCCGGGTTATCAAAATAGATTATCTCGTCATTAAGTGCGGGAAATTTATCCCTGATCTTATTAATTTCCAATGTCATTTTGCTCTCCAATTTTTATTTATCCTTGGCCTCTTTATACCCCATTTCCCTTAGAAATAAAGAGGAATAATCACGATTTTAATTTAATTCGCCAATAAATCCACAGAAAATTAAAAGCCAAGAAAACACCAACTAGTACCCATCCCATCATCGGTGCCCCCTGGGCATTATTCAACAATGACCAACTCACCCCCAAAATAACGGCCAGCGACCAAATGATCTTCAAATTTAACATCCCTAGAAATACCTCCCTGCCTGCATTTCGACCAATATAAGATTCTATCCCAATACCAAATAGGGCAGCCGCCACCACCCTTGCGCTGATCACATCCATTGTTTGCCATCCAAATAGTTCTAAAGTAAAAACTGGCATGAGCATCAGTGGAATCCCAAATAGCAAATCAACTACTGCATGAACAACGAACCAGTTTCTTAAAGCTTTTGGTACAGTTTTTAAGTCAGTCATGATCCCTCTATGGAGACAGAATGGTTATCCATTATCAAATATCAGTCATAAAACAATTACATATAGAATCGGGAATATTAGCATTCCTTTATATAAACCTATAATCAAACTTTGCCTGTCATTTCCTAAACAGGAAATTCCTCTCGACTTGTTACATCGCAACCCTTACCAATAATATTTTTATTTTTCGCTTTTCCACTCCTTCCTTAACAATCCATATAAATACATATCATACCTTCGACCATCTCGTGCGATATGTTCTCTAAATGTTCCCTCTTTAACAAAGTTTAATTTTTGGGCCAGTTTTATAGAAACAGGATTATTTTCAAATATTGTGATCTGAACTCGATACATATCTAACTCAAAAAATGCATAATCTAATCCAATTTTTACAGCTTGATAACCCAACCCCATTCCCCTTAACCCCTCATCGCCAATTAGGTAAGACATCCCACAAGTATGATCCTCCCAACGAATGCCATCGATTTCTAAATAACCGATCATTTCCCCATCAGGCATTGCCCGTATCCCAAACAAACAATCATTCTTTGAGCCATTTACCCTTTTGATCCATTCACCAATAGTTTCCACTGTCCAAGGAGATGCAGGAACAGAGTTTAGCAGCCTCAAGGTGTTTTCGTTTTGTAACCAAGACAACAAAATTTCAGAATCTTGTTCCTCTATGCTGTCTAAATATAGCTCTTCCCCCGATAACGAAGATTTTTTGCTCATTTCATCTCCAGACCAAGCCATTTCATCTAATTTATTCCAAATTATAACCATTCTTTGCCTATGACACCTAAAATAAAAATGGGTTTGTCGCCATATAAATTTTTCATGTTCCCCTGATTCATAAAAACAGCCCAATCATCAGATGAATCAATAAATGAAATGTTTTTTTTGGAACCTCAATTAAAAAAAACATCAAGGAAACGAACCTTAAATATATTTAAGGTTCACCCCCTGCCCATGGACAAAAATACCTAATTTGCTATCTACCCCCCATATATGGGGGAGAGGAATTTTAACCGGCGACTTCTATTGGGAACAAAAAATCTAATAAAAATATTAAAAAATATTTCACGCGCGTCAAACCCTTTAACAATTCCGAAACTTAAAAAAAGGAATTTATTTAGGTTGGCGTAGGCATTTAGTATTGTACACAACTCGAGCATCTGCTACAATGAAAACCTGAAATCAACAAATTCTTTTTGTTACCACAATTTTACAGGACTTAACATTTTCCAAAATAGTTAAGCCAGCAAGTAGCATAATCCCAAGAAAATTTCCAACCAGGTTTTGCGGTATGGGGCAAGCTATTACGCGCATTGCAGCAGTATTTATTTTTGCTATTTCACTTTTACACACTCCGGAGGAGGAGTACATGATGAGCGCGAACCAAGCCTGGCAGGCAGTTCTTGGTCAACTTCAAATGGAAATGGCTAAAGCAACATTTGATACATGGGCCAAAGACACCAATTTCATTTCCTTTGAAGAAGGCATCTTTATTGTTGGCGTACAAAATGCCTATGCACGTGATTGGCTAGAAAGTCGCTTAACCTCCACCGTTGTGAGAATTCTTACTGGGATCATGAATCGATCCATTGAAATTCAATTTATCGTACAACAAGAAAATACCCAAAATATTGAAACTGAATCCGAAGACCTGCCAGTTTTACCTGTTGAAGAAAAGCCCGTTATCTTTAACCCAAATTCCAATAGCCTCAATCCTCGCTATTCTTTTGAAAACTTTGTTGTGGGATCTAGCAATAGATTAGCCCATGCGGCATCAGTATCAGTTGCAGAGAATCCATCCAAATCATACAACCCTTTATTTCTTTATGGTGGAGTAGGATTAGGGAAAACCCACCTATTACATGCCATTGGAAACGCTTGCAATCAGGGGGGGCTCTCTGTCCTTTATGTTTCCTCAGAAGAATTCACTAACGATCTTATCACTGCTATTCGCTCTCACAAAACCCAAGCATTTCGAGAAAAATATCGTCGGTTAGATGTTTTGTTGATCGATGATATTCAATTTATCGCTGGAAAAGAATCCACTCAAGAAGAGTTTTTCCATACCTTCAATACCTTGCATGGGCAAAACAAACAGATTGTGCTTTCCTCAGACCGATCTCCGAAAGCAATTAGCACCCTCGAAAATCGCCTCCGCTCAAGATTCGAATGGGGGTTGATCGCCGATATACAAGCCCCAGATATTGAAACCCGGTTAGCCATTCTTCAATCTAAAGCGGAACGTCAAGGACGAAAAGTTCCCAATGCAATTTTGGAGGCCATTGCCCAACGCATGCAGTCAAATATTCGAGAATTAGAAGGGGCGTTAAATAGAATTATGGCTTATGCAGATTTGAGGGGAATCCCACTCACTGCCGAACTTATAGACTCTGCCTTGGCTGATATGATGCCAAAAAGGCGAAATTTAGAGCCTGATCAAATTGTAAACATGGTTGCGAAAACCTTCAATATTTCCATCGATCAGATCATGGATCGAAATCGATCCAGACAAGTGGCACTTCCCCGGCAGATTGCAATGTACTTACTTAGAGAAGAAGCCCATATATCCCTACCGCAAATTGGTCAAGTCTTAGGCGGAAGAGACCACACCACCATTATGCATGGCTGTAAAAAAATTGCTGGACTGATTGAACATGATGACCGCTTACGTAGTCAGGTCGTGGATATTAGAGACCGATTATATGGGCAGGCTCTAAGTTCATAAAATATATATTTATTAAAACCAAAAATCCCTAAGCAACGATTGCCTAGGGATTTTTATATTAATTACAAATACTGTTGTATTTTTTCAACAACCTTCTTAACGCTGGGTTCAAATAATATACTACCGTGGTGGGCATCAACTTCATGTATCTCTAGCTCACTGATATCCACGCTACCCCAACCCAATTGCTCATCTGTGATTGCCCCCGGGGGCTGATTGCTAACCCTAAAGAGCACTACTTTTCCATCATAGGATCTAGGTTGATATTTCTCTGAAGCTTCTATATTGGATCGGATAACTTCTTTGATCTCCTTTGGGATTTCTCGTTGAGATTTCCAATTCTCAATTTTTTCACCCAATGCGCTCTTCTTTATTCTAAAATATTCAGGTACAAAATCACGATAATATCTCAAATAGTTTTTCCTCCCCTGAGCATCTGCATTTCGAAAACTAGATAGATGCTTATTTACATAATATCCAAACTTATTCATTTCTTTTTTATATTTCCCAATTCCATTTTCAAATTTCGGATAACCCGGCCCATAAGTGTCAAATAAGACGAGCAAATCGACTACCTCATGGTTGGCCTTAAGTTGCTGGGCAATTTCTAACCCAACCATTCCCCCAAACGAGGCACCACAAAATCGATAAGGTCCTTCTGGCCAAATCTTTTTAATTTCTCTAATAAAATCTGTGGCAATCTCTTCAACCCGTTTCATGGGGGTTTCTTTCCCATTTAACCCTCTCGATTGTAAAAAGAATACCGGTTGATCCTCCCCAAAATATTCTGAAAATTGCCTAAAAGTAAGCGGGTTGCCTCCTCACCGAATAAACAAAACAGGGGAGGCTTATCCCCTAAGGCTTGCACAGAAATAATGGGAGACCAATCAATTACCCTGTCCGTATTGTTCAGGATCATTGCTTGTTTTTCGATATCTCCCGCTTCTAATAAAATCGAGATCGGCATCTTTACCCCAAATGAATCTTCAATTGAGAGAAATAATTTCACAGCGGTCAATGAATCCCCGCCCAGTTCAAAAAAGTTGGCCCGAATGCCAATCTGAGGAATCCCTAAGGTCTCCTGCCATATTTGGGTCAGTTTTTCTTCCATTTGATTTCTAGGCAATTCGCTTTCATGAATTTCAAGGGCTTTGCTAGGTGTCGGACTTGGAAAACTTTCTCTATCGATTTTATTTGTTTGTGTATATGGAAAAGATTCCATGATCAAAAATTGTTTGGGAACCATAAAACTTGGCAATTTTTTCAACATTTCTTGTCGAATTTCTTCAATAGTTAATATCTTGCCTTTCGAAGGCACAATATAGCCCATCAAGATATATTCACCAGCAATCTGTTTGACCAAAGCTACAGCCTGATGTACACCATCTATTGAAAGCATGTTTGCTTCAACTTCCCCCAGTTCAACCCGGTTGCCAAAAATTTTAACTTGATAATCTTTTCTTCCTAAAAATTTCATTACCCCCTGCTCATCGATCATCCCGATATCTCCTGAAAAAAATCGTCCTGCGAGATTCGCTGTCGGGAGTGGACGGTATGATTTGCTACTTCGCTCTGGGTCATTGAAATATCCCCAGGACATGTACTTACTCTCAATAACAATTTCCCCCACCTCACCCGGTTTCAGTTCTTCACCATTCCCCCCCACAATTGTCACTTTTTTATCTGATACCGGATTACCCACCGGTAAATTCCCCTGCTCAACCTTCGTCTCCTGGGAAACGATATGCCTTCGATAGGTCGGCACTTCAGTAGATCCTAAATTATTTAACAAGATACAGTCTTTTGAAAAATATTTTCGAATCAATCGCACATCACCCGCATAAACTGGCTCACCACCTAAATGAATGATCCTCACTGAAGAATAATCTTGTCCCCCCGCCTCTTCTTCAATCAACCTTCTAAATATTGTAGGCACAGAATGGTAAATCGTAATTTTTTCGTTTTGAATCGTTCTACCAATACCATTCAACCCAACGTCCAAGAAATCTATCGGGAAGAGACTAGCTCCGTTTAGCAATGTCCGCAGAATATCCGTAGAGCCAGCCACATAAGAAAGATGAGGAATCAATGTATGCCGATCATTGGGGTCTATTTTTAATGAGTCGGTTTGTACCCAAGTGTTATGCATTATCGTTTTTTGAACATGCATCACACCTTTAGGAACCCCTGTGGATCCAGAAGTGTATATAATTGCAACTAGGTCTTCAGGATTTGTTTGGATTCCAGGATTGTTATCTGGAAGTTCATCCGAAAGAAGATCCATATTGATTATCTTCTTTCCATTTTTTAATCCAAGTTTCGACAATCTTTTTATAAATCGATTGTCCGTAATCACCATTTCACTCCTGGATGAACGAAGTATCTTTTTTATTCGTTCATCTGGCGAACTCGAATTTAAGGGCACAAATGCCTTTCCCGCCTTAAGTATGCTCATCATTGCAATGATCGGAAACTCATTATGGCTCAGAAATATTGCAACCGTATTATCTGCTTTTTCTCCCAACTCTAAAATCTTAAATGCCAATTGATTTACCCTTTGATTTAGGTCTAGAAAGGTAAACTTATCCCTAGCCGTTTTAATGGCTAAGCTTTTTGGATAGGTGGAAACGATTTTTTCAAACCTATCTACGATACTGGTGTCAATTTCTTCTCTGGAAAAGGGAAGAGGAACAATGGGCATATTTAAATCCTGACTAATATTTAATTAATTATCCTATTAAGGACTGAATAAATCAACCACCTCATTTTTTATTCATTATATGGAACACGATTATTTTCTCTGACGTATAATACCCATATGAGTGGTAAAAAAGGTCCTTCACTAGACTGGATGATGTGGCAGATCGATAAAAATCAAAGTGAAGACCCTCCCTTCCAAAATTTAGTACGGGCGATCCAATATTTTACAGAGAAATATGGCCAGGTGCCCAACTGCTGTGAGGTTTCATCTGATTGGGGTATTAAGTTGGTTCCTCCTGAAGGAATGCGCCTAACCCGATCTAAATCCGTCCAGCCTGGAAACATCCTGCTTGCATTGAATTCTTCAATAACAACGAAATTACCAGGAAAAAAATAATCGATGAGCAATAATAAAATCACGATCTACACGGACGGTGCCTGTACGGGAAATCCCGGGCCAGGTGGCTATGGCATTGTCATAAGAGGGCTTGAAGGTACCCAAGAAATGTCTGGCGGGTTCTCCCTAACCACAAACAACCGTATGGAACTCTTAGCAGCCATAGAAGGTCTCAAAGCAATCAAAACACCTAGCGAGATCACCTTATATAGCGATAGTAAATATTTGGTCGACGCCATCAACAAAGAATGGGTCTTTAGATGGCAAACCAATAAGTGGAAACGGAATAAAAGGGAAAAAGCAGAGAATGTGGATCTCTGGAAACAACTTTTGCCAGAGCTAAAAAAGCATAAAGTAAGGTTTATATGGGTCAAGGGGCACGCTGGAGACCCCGCCAATGAGCGTTGTGACAAATTAGCCGTGGAGGCTTCCAAAGAAAAAAACTTGCCCCCAGACGAAGGTTATGGAGAAAAATCCAAACAAAAAAGTATGTTTTAGTTATTTCTAACTAATATCTCACTACCAAAGATTCAAGCCCACGAAAATGATAAGTATCTGCAAACAGGGGTTCTGACTCCAATTGCATATTGGGAAGACGTTCCAAAATGATCGGGATTGCCGTTTGCAATTCCAACCTAGCCAATGGTGCCCCCACACAAAAATGGATTCCCCCACCAAAGGAAAGATGGGGATTATATTCTCGCATCACATCCAACTTTTCTGGGTTTTCAAAAACACCGGGATCATGGTTAGCAGCCCCCAACAACACTGCCACCTGTGTTTTGAAAGGAAACCGTATATCCCCAATTTGGGAATCCTTTAACACCCAGCGTTTGAAAAAATGGAGGGGCGTGTCATACCGAAGAATTTCCTCCACAGCACGATCTATCAGTTCAGGATGTTCTCGCAAAATTTGTAGTTGATCTGGATTTTTTAGTAAGGCATAGATTCCATTCCCAATCACATTTACCGTAGCTTCATGTCCCGCGTTTAACAATAATATGCAATTTGCGATCAATTCTTCCTCAGTTAGTCGCTCCCCCTCCTCTTGAATTTCTATTAACTGAGTTAGCAGATCATCCTTTGGCTTTGATCGGCGTTCTGCGACATGCATTCGCAAATAATCACTAAATTCAATCGTTGCCTTTACCGCTCTAGCTTCATCCGCTTCAGTTTTTCCCAAATGATACATCCGCACCATATCATGTGACCATTTCAACATTTGCGATCCCATCTCTATCGGTACCCCCAACAATTCAGCAATGATTGTGATCGGAATAGGCGTGGCAAAAGATTCAAGCAGGTTCGTTCTTTCTTGCTTTTCAATGTCATCGATTAACTTATGGGAAAGTTCTTCGATCCTCGTTTTAAATCCCCCAATCTGCCTATTCATGAATGACTTTTGAACAAGTTTCCTGATTTGAGTATGCTTCGGTGGCTCCATCCCCAAGATTCCATGGCTGTCATTATTATGAAAAACTTTTACATTTTCTGGAATTTGATCTAACCCCAGCTCCTCACGGGGAGCAAGGTGGTCAATTTGAACCCCGAAATCTCGGTTTCGCAAAACAGCATCCACATCCGCATGATTAACAAAACACCAGATATTAAAATCTTCCCAATAAAATATCGGGCACTTCTCTCTGATCTCAGCATAGTAGGGATAAGGATTTTGATAAAAATCAGGATTCTTAGGATCGAGTTTTACATACTTCGTATCAAGGTTTATTTCCAAAAGAATTTCTCCAAATAAATAGTTTAATCTGCGTCTGATTCATTCCCTGCCAGCTCATCTACAATTTCGATCTCCATACTATAAAGGAGAGACATCGCTTCTGGCATAGAAAATTTGGTCCCCTTCAATTTATTAACTCCAGGCACTATAGAATAGTTTTTCGCCCCCACAAAATTAGCCTGGGTGAGATCTGTTTGATTAAAAATGGAACCTGCTAGATCGGAATTCAAAAAATTCGCCCCTTTCAGTACCGCTTCAGAAAAATCTACCTCTTTCGCCAGACATTTTTCAATTTGAACATTCTTTAGATCTAACCCCAAAAACACTGAATAATTCAAAACGCAATCATAAAAAGAAATCGGGTTATTAATTTTAATGATTTCTTTCTTCCCCAAGCCTGAACTGACCCAATCGATCCCGATCATCTTTGAGCCCATGAACTTAGTGTGGATGAAAGAGCTATTATTTATACCAATATTGCTCAAATCACAACTAGTAAAGCGGCAGTTATTAAAAATACATTTGATAAAACTAGATTCACAAAAAGATGACTTGTTAAATTCACAATCATGGAATTCAACATGTTCTACCCGGCCTTTTTCTAAGATTAGCTTACTGAATCTCTCGTTCTCATAATATATGTTAGCAAATTCAGACATTCTTTTCATTCCTAAATTATTGAATGTATCAATTATAAAGGAAAGTCTACCGATAAATTTATTAATGAAAAAAGACTTAGAAAGTTTCTAAGTCTATTCGCCCTCAGGTTTAGCGTGTTTTTATGTTTGCACTAAATTCCCTGCCTCGTCAATTGAATATTCAAAATAAAACCATTTCTTCTTTGGCGCATCCAATTCATTCTTAAAAGCGGCTATGAGTTTTTTCCCATCCGTCTTCACATAGATCGCCCCATACACTGACACATTTGTTTTACCTAATTCTTTGATGTTTTTATGCAAAGATTTTCTAATTTTCTCCGTTGGAGATTTTGCTAATTTATCCACCTCTTTATGCATTGCCGCCACCAACTTTCTGTCTTCCCTCTCTCTTGTGGATCTTTGCAATTCAGTGGAGAGCAATACCGGAGACTCTCCCCGTCCAAACCTTCCCAACCTGCCTAACAGGTCTGGCCGAGGATGTACATGGCCCTCCTGGTCTCCAGATGAGATTACAAAACAGGCCGGATTCACTGCGGCTAAAAACGCATCTGTGACCTTTTCAGATCCATGGTGACAAACCTTCATCACCTCTGCCCCGAAGGTAGGCTTTGCTTCTTGGATCATCATCAAATAATCAGCACTCTTTTTGGATGGAAATTTCTCCCGGCCAGTGTAATGTTTTAACAAGAATTTTTCTGCGGGAATATTTAGGTCTCCCCCAAACAGAACTTTGAAATCTCCGTATTCTAATTTTAAAATTACTGAATGGCCATTCTTTGTCTCACCATATGCACTGGAGATTCTTCTTAACCGAGGCTTCTGTTCAGAATCATATTCCACCACTGGTCCTAAGACCTCAACCGTATATCCTCGATGGTCCGACGGGGCAAACCCTGGCATGTAAGCTTGCTCCCCCTCCAATGTACCATGTCCAGTTGACAGCATCCGATAATCTTTTATCTTTTCATTCTGTAATGCCTTATGCATCACGCCCGGAAATGAAAACTTTCTAATTTTTTCAGGATCGCTATAAATATCCTCAATTGTTTGCTTTTCTTCTGCCAAATCGACTAGATATTTCACCCCAGTGGCAGGGTCAGTTTTCATTTCCCCCAACTTATCAAAAGTTCCAGACACTGGCCTCTCAACCAATCCGCTATGATAAATCGTTTTAAATCCAATATCATGGTCCTCAAATATTTTCTCAAATCCTAAATAATGATCCTGATCCGGGTGGGTGATCACTGCCGCATCAAAATTAAATCCGCGGTATGCCCGAAAACGGCCATTCAAAAATGCCCGCATATTCCCCCCCTCTCCTGCGTCGATCACAATAATTTTTTCTTTTGCCCCGCTTTCTGGAGTGATCAGAACCGACCCATCCCCCTGTCCCACATCAAGAAAAATAATTTCCAATGGGCGCTTATCAGTAGTTTCTTCTTCTTTTATATATAACCATTGTCTTTCAAGCAATTTTGGTGCCCAAATTACAGGCAGCCAACCCGGTTTAGGATCAGTTTCATGTTTCTCTTTGTCGATTCGCAGCCAATCCCCCCAAAGCACTTGGCGTACTTTTGTGCTTAGATCATCCTTATATAAGAATATTTTCTTCCCATTTTTTCCAAGCCCAACATATTTATGTGCCATCGATCCTCCAATTTATTCGGATTACCTTTCTTCCGTTTCTAGCTTTAGAAGAAATCTACACATTGAACTAATTTAATAAAAAAAGGCAAATAAGGATTATTTCTATACTTTTTATACTATATGTTCTATGAACAAGGCTATGAACGATTCCATCATTCGCCAAGAATATTTCAGAATCAATCAACAAAAAACAAAAAAGCGAACGAATTGCTCGCTTTTTTTTATAATTCAAAATTCTTATCGGGCCAAATAATTTTATTTCTCAATCACTCTCAAAATAATCATTTACTAAAATATTTCAATCTTCAAATACGTTGATCTCGCACCCATACTGGAATAAAACATCATGGTTTTGAGGAACTCCATTTATCAAAAGCTTTCCGTCCCAATATTCCTCTCTTGCACTCACTCCGACAAATGCAGCATTTTCTTTTTCAGCAGTTTCAGAAAAAATACTAAATTTATACCCATGGTTTATTGAATTGTCTTCAATTGGGAAATTAATTGTCATCCAATTATTGTATGGAATGGAATCATTATCTATATTAATATCAAAAATTATTCGCTCGGTCTTAGCATCCAATAATATAAAAGAGGTGGTTCCACTTAGATTCGCAGATGGTTTCATCCACACCCTCAACTCTTCCATATTATTACATCTCACATAAATTTCCTGTTCCAAAGTGATCTCACTTGTGATTTCTTCGGTAAAAGAAGGGCTAGCATCCCAATTCTTATAATTTGGCTTATAACAATATCCAGAAGTATAGTAATTAGTTCCACAATTCACGTGGTAGGAGAGGTACATTCCTGCCCCAAAGATCATTAACATTAGAAAAATACCCGGAATGAAAATTCTTTTAAAATTATTTATCGATATGAATTTCTTGCTACTCAACGCCAGCAATAATAGAGGCATCATTGGAATAAAATATCGTCCCTGAACTCCCCCTATAGATTGTGTACCCAAAGAATTATCTTTCAAATAGAGGAGAGTAACAGTCAATACATATCCTGCAACAAATGTGGTTGCCAAAATAATTCTCTCTCTAACCCCAATACTCTCATCAGGGACATCAGCCGCAATTGCTAGAACCAATAAGACAAAAAACAATATGTATACAACAGGTGGCATTACCCAATACCAATACCCAAATACGCCAACCCATTCCTTATAATATTGTTCGAATCTCTGACTAAAATTATCCACCATAATCTTAGTATATTCCCCTGGATGACGAATAATGAATTCTGCCTGATCGAGCACTATACCCGCATCATTACCAGAAGTGGTTAGCTCAGAAGAGGTCAGGTAACTCCAACCCAATACCACTACGATAAAGATCAAGACAATGCCCAAAATCGCAAAAAAATAATTTCGCATTGAACCAAATTTACTAGGTGGAATCAAGAAAACCAACAAAATTAAAGCTGAGCTGTTAATCTTCAATGTAAACAGTAAAACAATGAGGGTAATTAATATGATGATACCCTTTTTATTTAATCGTTCCTCCCCCTCCCTAGAAAGCTTGAGCACCCATGCTAAAAACAAAAAACTCATCCCATGAGTAATTGCATCTGGCGAGATAATCGAGGCTTGCGTTATTGCCATTGGAGAAAGAACCAGCAAGGTCAACAACCATTTTCCAAAGGGAATTGTCTTAATTGCCAGAAAGGTTAAAAATGCGTAAACTAACAAATAAGAAATTCGAAGAGAGAAATATATAATAAGAACGGGAGTATCAAACAATGTCCCTAACAACCCCATAATAAATGCCTGCACAAGATAAAGGGTTGGAAAATAAATAGAGCGGGTTTCATGAGAAATCATCACACCCCAATCAATTTTTGCCTCTAAATACTTTTCCAGATATTCTGATCCAACTGACTCAATAATGAAATCTTGCCTATAAGATAACTCATTGAAAATTGAAGGGAAACCATTGATTCCAAGTTTCTGATTGGGAAGCAGGGTCCCACTTGACATTTCCCAAATGCGGGCCAAATGTGTATCTTCATCAAATCCTCCCCCAACAGGAACCAAGAAAACACTCATCATGCCAAAAACAATAATCAGTATTGCAAATAAAACCTCAGGTTTTAACGAACTGATTTTATTCAATGTCTTCATTAACAAAAGTATCCTTGGGTTGCCATAGTTTCTATATTTTATCCCATTCCTTAAAGATCAACCTAGACAATTCTTGCTTGAAGACTATTTATCGTTATAATAATCCTGTAAAGATACTTTATTGTATAAATTGAAAGACTGGCGTATAAGGATTGATAATTTGACAAACAAATTTCCTGCTAACCTAAAATACTTGTTAGAAAACGAGACGATTAGCGTTGTAATTCCCGCTTATCGTGTTGAGGAAACCATTGAAATGGTTATTCAAAAAATCCCAAGCTGGGTCAATCACATCATTGTTGTGGATGATGCAAGTCCTGATTCCACATCTGAGCATGTAATGAATGCAACCGATCCCCGACTAACATTGAAGAAACATTCTAAAAACGGAGGGGTGGGTAAAGCAATGTTGACTGGCTACCAAGCCGCATTAGATCTAGATTCTACGATCGTATTCAAGGTGGATGGGGATGATCAATCCCCCCTTGAATATATGACACAGATGATATTACCCATACTTTTGGGTAAAGCAGATTTCACCAAGGGCAATCGGTTTCAGTTTTTAGGAGAAATACGACAAATGCCCCTAATTCGTCGTATTGGAAATCTTTCTTTATCCTTCATCACAAAAATGGCAAGTGGGTATTGGAACATTTTTGATCCCACCAATGGCTTCACTTGCATATCTACTGATATTATAAATTTGATTAACAAAGATCGTCTTCACGACAGATATTTTTTCGAAAGCAGCATGCTAATTGAGTTAAATTTATTACGGGCATTAATTGTTGATGTACCCACACCCGCACGTTATCAGGGAGAAAAAAGCTCGCTTTCAATTACAAAAACTTTACTGGAATTCCCTTTTTTACTCTTCAAGGGGTTTATAAGAAGAATAATGATTCAATATTTTTTACTCGATTTTTCAATAGGTTCAATATACCTACTTTCCGGTATTTTTCTTAGTCTATTTGGTACTGTTTGGGGAGCTTGGGCCTGGAATACCTCAATCATTTCCAATATTCCCGCAACCACAGGAACCGTGATGATTGCAGCAATGCCCATTATTTTAGGTTTTCAACTATTACTTCAAGCAATTTCATTTGATATTCAACAAGTCCCGGAAAAAATTCGTTCTGAGATGAGATCGAGGAAAATTGCTGACTGAGAATCTTCATAATATTAAACAAAAAAAGCGAGCAGTTGCTCGCTTTTTTATTCTTTGGAGGCGACGACCGGACTCGAACCGGTGATCGAGGTTTTGCAGACCACTGCCTTATCCATCTTGGCCACGTCGCCCTGTATATACTACTCGGCTGATAGCGCTCTTGGCTGCCAACTCTGCCAGAGACTACCAGCCATTTTTATTACCTGAGCGGGCGAGGAGATTCGAACTCCTGACCTTCTCCTTGGCAAGGAGGCGCTCTACCAGCTGAGCTACGCCCGCAAGTCGGCCTAAATAAATAGGCCGAGTGCCGAGAGACAGACTTGAACTGTCGACCCTACGATTTTCAGTCGCATGCTCTACCAACTGAGCTACCTCGGCATCACATTTGAAGGCTTTCAAATGCTTGGCAATTCTACTCGCGTGTGAAAAATATGTCAAGCGAGCCCATAATTAGAGCAATAAAAATCTAATCAGAACCCATAATTCTCAATTTTCTCATATTCTCATATTGCCAAAAAACAGGTTATTTTTTAGATTCCCAAAGACTTTTTGATACTCTCTGCCACTCGTCCAGCTGTTTTTCCATCCCATAATTCTGGTCGTATCCCGCTCGGCCAATCGCCATCCAAGATCTTTTGTGCATTTTTCATCAAGGTATCTGGTCCCACTAGAGCATTGGTTCCCTGGCTGATCGTTATAGGTCTTTCCGTATTCTCTCGAATGGTCAAACATGGCACGTTCAAATAAGTTGTCTCTTCCTGAATCCCCCCCGAGTCGGTCAGCACCATTTTTGCCTGCTTTACCAAACTCATGAAAGGAATATATCCCAGAGGTTCGAGCAACGTGATTCCCGCCGCCCTCTCAACTTCTTTCAACAAATCAAAAGCTTCCATCCGCTGACGAGTTCGTGGATGAACCGGAAAGATCAAAGGTAGTTTCTCGCTAATCTCAATGATTTGAGAGATCAGTTTTCTAAACAGTGCTTCATCATCCACGTTACTTGGGCGGTGCATCGTCACTAAACCATATTCACCCGTCCCCAACCCCAATTTCTCCAGACCCTTATCCGCTTCGATCTTCTCGCGCATCAACTCATAAGAATCCATCATGATATTCCCCACCCGCACGATCTTTTCTTCAGCCACACCCTCATTCCTCAAATTCTCATCCCCATCCGGTGAGGGCGTCCACAACAAATCACTGAGTGCATCGGTCACGATCCGATTGATCTCTTCCGGCATCGTCCGGTCACCGCTTCTCAAGCCAGCTTCTAAATGGGCCACCTTGAACCACAATTTTTTAGCCGTGATCGAGCAAGCCAATGTCGAATTCACATCCCCCACCACCACAATAAAATCAGGGGGGGATTCGATCAAGACCTTTTCATAAGCCAACATCACTCCTGCTGTTTGCTCGGCATGGCTCCCACTGCCTACCCGCAGATGGATATCTGGTTCGGGCATATTCAGATCGCGCAGTATATTCCCCGACATATTCGCGTCATAATGTTGCCCGGTATGCACCACGATCGGGTCGCACCAACCTTGTTTTATTAACTCATGATAAAGCGGTGCAATCTTCATAAAATTCGGCCTTGCAGCCACGATCAGATGTACGATAGGTTTTTTTTCTGTCATAAGGGTTTCCTTTATTTCCCCATAATTATCACATAGAAAACTTGATTAATTGTTTTGGATTTGCTGGAAAGAGTTCCCAAGGTTATTGAGGAAATCAAATATATCTACTTCTTATACAATCGCCCAATTTCCTCGTGGGAAACAACTTCTCCCCCGACGGTATAAAGGAACACATGCCAGTGCCTAAAGGTTTTTCACCATATACCGCTCCCCCAGTTCAAACCCCCGTCCCCCGTAATACTTTCGCGTCCCTACTGCAGCGATCACTGCCAATTTCCCAAACCCTTTCATCCCTGCAATCTCTTCTGCCTTTTCCAACAAGGCCGTACCTAGTCCAATATGCTGAGCCGCCCCACCCTTCTCTCTTCCCACCTCGATCGACTGGCCATAGACATGCACTTCCCGCACAATTGCGGAGTCGTCCAAATCGGACAACCCTGTTTCTGGGCTAGATTCTCCTGGCAGGGAAAGTCGCAAAAATCCTGCAATCTTGTCTTCCCCCGTAACAAAACTTAAGAAATGTTCCTCAGCTTTGCCTGTTTCATAAACTAAGTCATCAAAGACCAGATCCTCCCCCACCACTTCTGCCCCCCGAACTTCTCGGCAGCGCACACAGGAGCATTTTTCTCCCCGCTCAGCTAACAGCTTATGAATATCCATTCGCAAACTAGTCCGCTTATTCCCCTCCACCACATTCGTAGAAGGAATATCGCGAATCACCCGGTTTATCCGGCAGTACCTCGGCACCGTCGGTTTAATATCTACTAATAATTCAACCAGCTCTTCTGTCGTATAAGGTTTAAATTCTCCCCGCTGCCAATACTCATATAGTTCCGCATTTTCCAAAAGCTGATTCGGGTATATTTTCAACTCATCTGGGCAATACCCCACCCAGGTCCGCGCAAAATCCTCTCTGTCAGATTCGGGTGTCGCTCCATGCAGATTCGGCATCCAATGCAGCACGATCTTAAATCCCCCCGCTCGCAATAAATGCACCGCCTCCAAAGTTTCTGCGGTGCTATGCCCCCGCTTATTTAGATCAAGGATTTCATCATCAAAACTCTGAGCCCCCATTTGCACCTTGGTCACCCCGAGATATCTCAGCCAATCCAGTTCCTTTGGTGTTACATGATCCGGTCGGGTTTCGATCACCATCCCCACATTTCGATGTTCAGCAGTTTCATTATATTCTTGTGCTTCTTCGAGGGATTCAAATTTCACTTCATTCATCGCATCAAACAAACGCAAGATAAACCATTCCTGGTAATCCTTTCGATACGAGCTCCAAGTCCCGCCCAAGATCAACAATTCAATCTTATCTGTCGGATGTCCCACCGCTTCCAAAGCCTGAATCCGGGCCACCACCTGGTCATAGGGGTCAAATTGATGATGTAGCGCCCGCATTGCTCCTGGTTCATCTGGTAAATAGCTTTTTGGCATTCTTATATCTGTCGGACAAAAAATACACTTCCCCGGGCATGGGTAAGGCTTGGTCAGCACTGTCACCACCGTCACCCCAGACTGTGTGCGCATCGGTTTCATCCGGATTTGAGCCAATAGATTTAAATCAGCTTCCATTTCCCCTTCTGCCACCATTTTCCGATAAGCCGCCACCAACATCTGCTTCCCAATATATCCCCCACCCTTGGTCTGCAGAGGATATCGCTTGATCGCGTCAAATACTTCCACTCCCTCCCGAATATCTGCCAATGCCAACTTAGCCAAAGCCATCTTATCTGGCGTTAGCTTTTTCAGATCAAACCATTCTTTGGATTGTGCCTGTAGATCTTTTTTCATGGCTCACTTTTTCGTTAGAAGCATCTTAGACATTGCTGTCTGATGGGCTATTCTCGATCTTGCTATTCTAATATAATAGAGAAATGCAAGAAAAAACCGCTACTCAATTAATTAAACTGAACTATAAATTTTACCAGACCTTTTCAGAGTCATTCTCTGCTACCCGTCAGCGCCTGCAATCCGGGGTCATGCAAGTCATAAAAATGCTCCCAGAAAATGCAAACATTTTAGACCTGGGCTGTGGGAATGGCAATTTTGCCCTTGAGTTAGCCCAACAAAATTTTCAGGGCAGCTATACCGGCATAGACTTTAGTGAAGACTTGGTTCAAATTGCCCAAGATCAAAATAATCCACATTTTTCCTTTTCAACCGGTGACCTTACAAGCGATAATTGGGATGATGGTCTTGTTTCCAACTCATATGATTTCATCCTCTCCTTCGCCACAATGCATCACCTCCCCGGTAAAAGTTCCCGGTTAAATTTTCTCAATAAAGTCCATGCTCTACTCAAACCAAATGGCCAATTTATTCATTCGAATTGGCAATTTCTTAACAGTGAGAGTCTCAAAGCACGCATTCAACCCTGGGACCGCATCGATCTTAACCAAGCGGATGTCGATGAAGGGGATTATTTGATGGATTGGCGTCGTGGAGGGGAAGGCTTGCGCTATGTCCATCAATATAGCAGCGAAGAACTACATCATCTAGCCGAGCATTCGGGGTTCAAGGTCATCAACGAATTTAGCTCCGATGGCAGAACCGGAAACCTGGGTCTTTATATGATCTGGGAGAAGCTCAATTGACCCCATTTTCCCATTCGTCCCCCCTGATATAATCCACTTATGAGCCAAAGAGACCGCTCCTTTCGCGTTGAAGCCATCGTCCTCAAGCATACCGAGTTTGGCGAAGCCGACCGCATCCTCAGCCTCTACACCCGTGAGCGTGGAAAACTTCGCGCCATGGTCAAGGGCGCCCGCAAAGTCCGCTCCCGAAAAGCTGGCCATGTCGAACCCTTCACCCTCGTCACATTACAACTTGCTAAAGGAAGAAATTGGTATATCGTCACCCAAGCCGAAGCAAAAAACACCCACCAGGCCTTGCGAGAAGACCTCGAAAGCATCGGCTATGCCGCCTATATCGCTGAATTGCTCGACAAATTCACCTATGATGAAGGTCATGAGCATAATGCCATTTACCCGTTATTGGTCAAGACCTTTGATCGGCTCAACCGAGATATTGACCCCCAGATCACTGTCCGCTACTATGAGATCCAAATGTTAGACCTCCTCGGCTTCCGCCCCGAACTCCAAACCTGCGTGGTCTCCGACGACGAGATCATTGCTCAAGATCAATTCTTCTCCGTCTCACTGGGTGGGGTTGTCTCTCCTGAACATGGTAAAAATCTTCCTGGCACAACCCCCATCTCCGTGCAAGCCCTTAAATATCTGCGCTTTTTTCAACGCAGCCGCTTTCAAGATGCGCTAATCGCCAACATTTCTCCCGAGATCCATCGTGAGCTCGAAGTTCTCATGCAGCATTACGTCACCTACCAACTAGAACGCGGGCTCAATTCCCCAGCATTTCTAAGGCGCGTCCGCCATCAAAAAGAGAACGCTAAGAATTCTCCCGATTAGACCCTACTCGTTCCCCCTAACTCCCATTACAATACCCCCATGAAAAAATATGTCAAAATCATCCTGCTCGCCATCCTACTGATTGCGATCATATTAATTTCCCCAAAAATCCTACACCTATTCCAGCCCGAAACATCCAGCGGCTCCTATGCAGATTTTGAGGCCTTTATTCCCTACACGATGGGCTATTTCCCCGAGGATTTCACTATTCTCACCACCGGCACCTACGCCACTCATGAACCCAACCTAGATCAGTTCGAAGAATGGTACGGGTCTGACAAATATTTTGTTAAAATCATTCAATCCCTCGGGCAAGATGTCGACCTATGGGATCAATTCTTCGCCGCTACCCGCTCATTATTAGTTCTCGGGTATCCCGCAGAAATCGTTTATGTCGAGAGTCCCGCAGATTGGGTTGGTAATCAATTTGATCTAAACAATTATGACACCCATCAAACTCGCTTGGTCACTTTTTTCGTCGATGAATTGAAGGTTGAGCTTGTATCCAATCTTCCAGAAGAAGAATTCATCCAGGTAATCGAAAATTTAGTGCCGTCCATCTGTCTTAATCCTACAAAAGAACCCAGCTAAGGAAATCATGGCAAAAAAAGAAGCAAAACCGAATCCCCTTATAGGTCAAGTTCAACTCTCCACTGGCACCGCGTCCACCCCCTATCGCGTCTCCGATGGCAACTGTTTGATAATCGGCGGCACAGCAGACCTCTCCGTCGTCAAAGAACGCTTAGACGGTCAGGCCGTATATCCCATTGAAACCAAAGATGGCAAAGCTTTAATGCTTATTAAGCTTTGCGATTTTCAAGAAGCTGACTTAGGTCCCCATGTCGAACTTCAATATTCTTATCTTGTCAGCCGTTCCCCCCTCACCGCCCTAAAACCACATCCCTTTGGGATCTTAAAGATCATCGCCAACGAACCCAAGGTTGGCCTCTATGCAGATCAGGTCTGGAATGACACCGAACCCGTGATCGCCTACAACAACGAATATTTAGGATTAAATGCTCATTTATGTAATGGAGCCATCAGCCGCGACGAAGAAAAAGGGACGAAAAAATTCATCTTTACCGATCTCGATACTGGGGAATCTTTGTTAGAAGGTGAAGTGAGCGAAAGCCCTAAGAATTTGACCCAAACAACTATTAAACTAATCCGTTTAATGGGTATTAAAAATGCCTTTAAATTCGCCACCAGATTTTGGATCAAAGCGAAGGTTATCAATCCTATCGGGAAGGTCCACCCAGAAAATTGGGCCGCAGAAACCTTCCTCCATGCCGAATCTGTCGTCGTGCAACCCTTTGATCCCAACCTGGACAAAATAAAATTTGGAAATCCTTCAGATATTAAATTAAATTTCGAACCTCAGTTCATTGAGCACATGAATAAAATAAAATTTGTCCATTTAGAACCTAAAATTTGGGAAAAAGAAAAAAAGAAATCCCGCTTTTCATTCGGAAAATAATAAACAAAAGCGCCCGGCAATATTATTTTGTCAGGCGCTTTTTAATTTAAGGAATCAATCCCAGATCAAATCTTCACCCCAACAACTCCCCCAAAACCTCACTTACAATTATCACCTGTTCCTCCGTCATCACCCCGGAAAATGGCAGAGCCAACCCCCGACGCCCCAGGTCTTCTGTCACCGGATAATCTCCCAGTTCAAAACCAAATCTCTCCACCATAAAGGCCTGTAAATGGATTGGTGCAAAATACGGCCGCGCCGGTACGCCCACCTCCCCCATTTTCCGAATTAGTTTATCTCGATCCACACCATTTTCCACTCGCACCACATACACGAACCAGCTCATCCGAGTGGTATCTTCAACCACATTTATCGTCTCAACTGGCAATTTAGCCAAGTGTTTTTCATAGTATTGGGCAACCTTTTCCCGCTGATCCAAAAGCTCATCGAGCCTCGCTACCTGCACCCGCCCCAACGCCGCGCTCAACTCATGCATCCGGTAGTTATAGCCCAAATAGCTATGCTCCAGCCAGGTATCTCCCTCTGCCCTCCCCTGGTTCCGCAATGCTCGCATCAGGGAGGCGGCTTCATCATCATTGGTCACAACCACCCCACCCTCTGCGGTTGTCATTTGTTTGTTAGGGTAAAAAGCAAACACCCCATAATCTCCCAACAATCCCGCCTTCCTTCCTTTATAGGTCGCCCCAATTGCTTCACAGGAATCCTCAATGATCTTCAGTCCATATTGCTCAGCAACTTCTCGAATCGGATCCATATCAGCGGGTTGTCCAAATATATCCACTGGCAAGATCGCTTTTAACTTTGCACCCGCCTGCACACCTTTTCTGGGAAGCCATTTCTTTGCCGCTTCCCCCCCCTCGTTAATATCGGCCGCTGCTTGTGCCACTTGTACCGGGTCAATATTTCCAGTCATTGGGTCCGCATCTACAAAAACAGGCACAGCCTGTTCAAATAAAATCACGTTGCTTGAAGCCATAAAAGAGAAGGGGGTTGTAATCACCAGATCTCCCGGTTCAATGCCAGCTGCTCGGATGCACAAATGTAATCCTGCAGTCCCCGAATTCACCGCGATCGCATGTTTTACCCCCACATATTCCTCAATCGCCTGCTCAAACGCCCTGTATTCCGGACCCATACTTAAATGACGTGTACTCAAGACCCTTAATACAGCCTCTCGTTCTTTTTCCGTAATATCTGGAGACGACATTGGTACTCGAAATTTCATCTGTTTTTTCGCTCCTTAGCGATCCTCAATCTTTTCAATCAATGATATTAACTGAAGATTTGCCATAATGCAACAGTTATCAACGCCCCAAATATCGAGCTAAGGAAATTGACCATATCATTATTCATCCAATCCCATCCCCTTATCGGTGCCATTGTTTCTCCATTCTCGTCATAAACGATCTTCTCAGTTTCTTTCTCTCGAACAGGGTCATAATAGATCGCCTGGATTGTCGCCCCCAAGAACGAATCCATTGTGGCCCCTGCCAACCCACCTAGGGTGATCATTAGCATAACCAACAGCCCCTTCACATTTGGCTCAAATAATATTGCGACAAAACCGATCAATCCTGCCCCGGCAATTGTTGCCATTGTGCCCGCCCAGGTCACCCCACCAGATGTGCCCCGCGGCACTGCTTTCCTGTTGCTGATCAATCTTGGTGTTTCAGCGCTCAACACCCCCAATTCTGTGGCCCAGGTGTCTCCATTCACTGTTGCAAAAGCCCCCGCAAATGCCAGAAATGGCCAAATCGTTTCAGGGAAAAAAACTTGAATCACCACAATAAACACACCCACACCCCCATTTGCCAACACTTGCCCCCAATCTCGTTTAGAACCCTTTGAAAATTTTTCAGCAAGCTCCAGTTTTCTTTTAGCGAACAGTTTTGACATCACGCTGGATGAGATAAAGAAAGTAAGCAAAATTGCTGCCCAAGAAAGCCCCCCAAATCCAAAGATCAATCCACCAATCATCGTTGCGCCAAATGCCCCGCTAATTGCCAAAGCACCCATTCGCCAAGCCACCAGGCCAATTGCAGCAGAAGCGGCAAAACCAACGATCAAATTTTGTAATGAAAAAGGTATTTCCATAGTTTTCTATCGACTTTTTTGTGGATAACTCAATCCGATCTGTGGATAACTGTGGATATCTTGATAAATATTACGAATAACTTAAACCTAAATAAGTCGCAACAAAAAACAATATCGACATTACTGTGCTGCTAAACCATAAAATATAGGTCATCGGATGATCTGCTTTCTTCCGATGGTAATACGCAGACAAAAAGAACGCGCCGCCTTGAAGAATAATGTTTATAGAGGGCACTAAATAGAGTTGAGTAGCGGGAATCGGTCCCATAGGAAATCCCAGGGAATTAAACCCCAGATAAATTTCTGTTTTATTGGGAACCGTAATCCCAACCCAAAGGAATAATCCCAAAGCAAGTACTATCGAAACCACCAAAAATATTTTTGAAGATCGAGAATTCCAAATATTGCTAAACAAAAAACTTGGATATGCGGAATAAGGCTCCAAAGGAGAAATACTCCCCATTTCTGTTACTCGCAAATAAGTGGAGATAAAATCCTTTCCCTTTTCTGGTGAAACGGCAAACACACCCCTTTTTGTCCCAACCAAGATCAATTGGTTTTCATCTGATGCCATAAATTCGACTTTCCCAGCATCAGCATGATTTGTGCTCCCCACAATTGCCCCTGGCCATCGGGGTCGCGGCAGGGTTAAGGGGATGGAAAGGTCTATAGCTTCTCTCACCCACTCTACCTCTGAGATCGGGATTTCTTCAATTCGGTTTCCCCATTTCAGAACAATTCCCTCGCGCCCTAACGTGTAGGAACCTTCCCTAAAAGATTTTAGTCGTGAGAAGATCACTGGTATCGGGACTGCGAGAAACAATGCACCAAATAAAGATAATAAAAAGGGAAGTCCCAGTTCAACCTGGGTTGCCAAAGTAAACAAGATGATTACCAATGCCGAAAGGATGGCGATAGCCATCCAATGGATCCGCAATACATTTGTAGCAATCGGAAAAAAATTTGTCTTTTGATTTTCTTGTAGCATGAGTGAATTATCTATAGGTCAATGACCAATCCTTAATCATTTACCGGATCATTATCTAAGATATCTTCGATCCTCTCCAATATCTCATTTTCTAGCAACTCCACTGATTCACGGGATGCCAAATTATCCTCTAATTGAGATATTTTGGTGGCACCTGTGATTACACTGCTCACCTCTTTTCGCCTCAATAACCAAGCAATCGCCAACTGAGCCATAGTGATGTTCATTTCAGCAGCTATAAGTTCCAATTGCCTAACTTTCTCAATGCGGTCTTCAGTGATATGGTCTTTCAACCAAGCCATGTTCTCAATGGTTGCTCTGCTCCCCTCAGGAATACCATCATTATATTTACCCGATAATATCCCGGACGCCAATGGGCTCCAGGTGGTCAGGCCAATGCCATGAGAGGTACATAAAGGAGATAGTTCAGATTCAACACGTTGTCGGTGGAACATATGATATTGTGGTTGCTCCATTGTTGGTGGAATCAAATTATATTGTCGTGCAATACCAATCGCATCAGCAACTTGAGAAGCGCGCCACTCTGAAGTTCCCCAATATAAGATTTTTCCCTGTTCGATCAAATGTGTCATCGTGTAAACCAGCTCTTCTGTTGGCGTGTCAGGGTCATATCGGTGACAAAAATATAGATCCAAATAATCAGTTCCCAGCCGTTTTAGTGATGCATGAATAGACTCTGTTACATGCTTCCGAGAAAGACCACGTCCATTAGGCCCCTCCATCGTCGGCCAAAACACCTTGCTAGATATCACCAATTGTTCTCTGGGCAAATCCTTAATAGCTTTACCCATCGCTGTTTCCGCCCGTCCACGAGCATAAATATCGGCGTTATCAAAAAAGTTAATCCCATTATCAAAAGCCTTAACGATAAGCTCTTTAGAGGTATCTTCGTCAATTTGAGATCCCATGGTCACCCACGCACCCAAAGAAATTTCGCTCAGTTTTATTCCCGACTTTCCCAAACGGCGGTAATGCATATATATTTCTCCTTAATTCTTTAGCTTTTATAATAGTAGTGGGGATTGGAATTCAAGTCAAGAGACTAGCAATTTAAATGAAAGTAAAGCCAAATTTTAACTGCATTTCCCTCTTAAAATATATTATTCTTCTTTTACTGCCTCAATGATCTCAGCACCCATTTCAAACCGTCCAAATGGCGGCATAAGGTATATTCCCTGTCCCCACCCTTTGATCTTTTCGATCAATTCAATCGCCATTTGAACACCTTCTTTTGCAGAATTTTCTCCCGCATCTTTAATGCGATCAAGATCCTGTTCGGGGATATGAATCCCAGGCACCTCATTATGTAAGAAATTCGCATGTCGAGAATTATATAAAGGCAGTACACCAGCCAAAAGGGGTTTACTCAATGGGCCATAGGTCTCAGCATAAAAGTCCAAAAATTCTTTCGCTTTTTCTGGCTCAAATACCGGTTGGGTTAAAAAGAAATCCGCACCACTTTCTATTTTCCGTTGGATGATTTTTATTTCCCTTTCCGGGTTGCGCGGGGCTAGGTTCAACGCACTGCCCACAAAGAAGTTTGTCGGCTCCCCGATCTGCACCCCCGCATGGTCTACCCCCAGATTAAACCCCTCTTTCACCAACCTAATCAATCCCGAAGGAACCAGGTCATAATTATCCATCGCCTCTGGGTAATCCCCGATCTCGGTCGGGTCGCCCATCACCACAAAGATATTTCTGATCCCGATGGCATGTGCAGCCAACAGGTCGCCCTGCACCCGCAAGAGATTTCTCCCTCGAGTAGGAAAATGTAAAGTGGTCTCGATACCCACATCCCGCTGGATTAAATCACAAACTGCCCATGGGCTCATTCGCATTCTCGCCATCGGGCTGTCTGCCACACTGATCACATCCGCTCCCACATCCGCCATTAACCCAGCCCCCGCTTGCACTTTGTGAATTGACAACCCTCGCGGCGGGTCCATTTCAACACTAATCGCAAATTTACCCGAAGCCATTTTTTCGGCTAATTGTGATTTTTTATCGCTTCTTGGTACTGGCTCGCTTTTTTGCAATATCCGGATTTGACTAGTATCTTTATATTTTTCAGCGGGTGTATTATCAAGAGCGGTTTTCATTGCCTTAATATGAGTGGGCGTCGTTCCGCAACAACCACCAATTATTATTGCGCCAGCGTGTCTAAATGCCAGTGCATATTCTCCAAAATATTCTGGTCCTGCAGAATACATAATTCTGCCACTGACTCTCTCAGGCCATCCCGCGTTTGGCATCACAGAGAATTTCGCATCTGGCACTGTATTATTCATTCTTTTTAGAATTCGTAATATTTGTGCGGGTCCACCTGAACAGTTGATTCCCAGAATATCTGCCCCAGCGTCATATATCATCTGCGCCACCTTTTCCGGGCTGTCCCCTAGCAATGTCCGGTCATCCCGCGTATAAGTCATCGAAGCCACGATTGGCAGATCGGAATTTTCCTTTGCAGCTCGCACCGCTTCTTTAGCTTCATATAAGTCGCTGATCGTTTCAATGATAATTAAATCCACATCACAACTCACCAACGCCCTAATTTGTTCCGCAAATGCCTGGCGTGCTTGCTCTGGTTTTACCCGCCCAAAGGGTGCCAATCGAACACCCAACGGCCCCACATCCCCCGCTACCAATACATCCTTAAATGAGGCCTGAACTACCTTTTTCGCTAGCTGCACTCCTGCGCAATTGATTTCTTCAAGTTTTTCTTCCAAGCCATTTTCTGCTAACTTAAAACGGTTCGCCCCAAAAGTGTTCGTCATGATCACTTGCGCACCGGCTTCAATATATTCTCGATGAATTTCCGCGATTAACGCGGGGTTGCTAAGATTAAGTTCTTCAAAACTCCCCTCAAAACTCTCACCCCGGCCATGCAATACAGTCCCCATCGCCCCATCAAAAAGCACTGGGTTGTCTTGATCTTCTATAAGCTGTAAAAAATTATTTTTCATATTTTTTCTCTTTTTTGGAGGAGAAAGGTTAACAATAAGTTTAGGGGCAGGGGTTATTTATAGTACATCTTAACTGTTTTACAACAGCAAAAACTGCACCATCTCTTTCAACCGTAAAAATTATTGGGGCATTTGGGAAATTATTAAGATCTTGATTCCATCTAGTGGATTGTATCGCAAAATCGTATCCCGTTTCAAAATCATATGTACCCCCTTTTACTGGTTCAACTATTAAATCTTTTCTGGCAACCCTTTTTACAATAAGGTGATTCCCCATTACTACGATCTTAGAATTTATTGTAGCGTAATCATTGAGAAATTCTGAGGCTTCCCTGAATGAAGTGGACCAGTAATCCGTTTCATATTGACGATAACTTCCCTCAACTCCTCCAACAAAACTATTATAGTAAACATATTGATAGGGATGAAGATCGATTAAGGAATAAACTCCTGGAATTAATAATAATGTCACCACCAGCCACTGACCTTGGATACGTTTTATTTTATTGAATATATATTCTAAAGCCTTGCCAGTAATTAAGAATATTGGCGGGATGATAAACAAAAGTTCCCGGAAATTATCATACAAAATTGGTTTATATAAAATAATCATGAAGACTATAAGAAAAAACCAAGAGCAAATTATGATCCAAATTTTCCAATTATTTTTCTTTTTTATGATATCCAATGAGACAATAAGGATTCCAAATACGAATAGAATCACTACCGGTTCTGTAAACTGTATGGACATCAATAGAGGCAAATAATAACTAGGGAGGGAATTTGATAAAAAGAGCTCGCCATTTAACAATATTTCTCCTCCCCAGGGAAAGTCAGACATTACTGTCAAGCTTTTATAAAAATGGCGGATGGGCGATTCCCACAAGGATGGCCAAAGAACATATGTTGTCAAAACTGCAATAAAACCCATGATTATTATTGGGGCAATACTCTTTTGTTTATAAAGGAGAATAAAATAAAATCCTACAAGAAATCCCGCAAACGGCCCTAAAATTCTGATTGCCGTGGTAATTCCAACACATACGCCAGTAAATAATACCCAAGGATTTTTTAGTGAATTTAATAAGTTATTCAAGAAAGGTTTAGCTTTCTCCTCCCAGATGAGTTTTCGTGTCAATGGCAATAATCGAAAAATCCACAAAAGGGTCAGCAGTGTTCCCATTATTACGTAAATTCCAAAAAACCTTTTTAATTGTGCAATGCTTTTTAAAACATAAGAATCAACCGGAATTTCATTAGCATTTATTGCAAGTTGAGCAAACAATGTACCTAGAAATGATTCTTGGTTTTTATACAAATCAATGATCGTATTTTCAACAAAAAGGTTTAACCCCTTTTCCATGAACAAAAAAAGAATAATTGATGAAAGAAAAATAACGACCCAAATTAGAATTGGTTTTCGGTTACCGACAGTTTTCCATTCATTTTTAAAAATATTTCCGGTATTAGTTTCTCGATTAACTTGAAAAGTTGCAATAAGAGGAGCAATTTTTGAGCTAGTCACAATACCTACAGCAATGCTCAACAAAAACATGGCCATAAATGGAATATCCTTGGGATTAATAAAAGCATGACCCCACAAAACAGGTTGGGTGATAAACAAAATCGTTATTCCCAAAGAAAGTTTTTGTTGGAATAGATAATTTGATATCACATAAATGCTACCGGCTGCAATTAAAAAGGAGAAGTAATAAAAAAAATGTCGAATAGGGATTACAGAAATATCTGGTTCAATTATCTGAATAAATTTTGTTCCAAAAGTTATGATCAAATCAAAAAACGGACCATAATAACTTAGGTTTTCCGGACCAAATTTTAAATTGTCTTCGGTAAATAGACTGCTAAAATTATTATATGTATATTCACCATATTCTATGTGTAATTTTTCATCCCAGCTTTCTCCATAATCCTGAACAACAATTAGTCCAATTATTATTAGGAATAAAAAAATTATTACAATTGGAAAATGCTTGTTTTTCACAATATTATTCATTATCAGGTCCCAGAAAAATGCCTTCTCTCTCAATCCCTAAGGTTTTAACCAACGTGACCCACACAACCAATATCCCCGGAATCGCCATTCTCAATAATCCAGTGGTCGCCCACCAACTAATATCATAAGTTCCACCATCTTTGTATCCTAGCAGATGATAGGATACAATTACAAAGAATATATATGTAAATCCTAGGAGAAATGGGGGCAATAATTCCTTCCTGAACCTCTTATTAACAAATAACAGGATGATTGACAAACCTAAACTCCACCCTAAAAATCCCCAAATTTTCACATCGAACAATGATTTGAAGAAAAATCCAATTAAGTATAAAGCTTCCTTTATATGTAAATTCCCTCCGAGGAATTCCTTTAAGCCAGTAAACAGGACTGTGCTGTCATTACTACCCATATTTACATAAACATTTGAATAGGTTACATTCCAAAGAATGCTGAATAAGATGAGTGGGAAGATCGCCCAAATAACCTTGTGTTTTCCCTCTTTTTTACGCCAACTCATCAGGCCAATACTCCCAATGAGAACGATTAATACCATGTTGATCGTCGCAGTCTCAGGTCTTGACCAAGCACCTAAAGCAATTAAGATGCCCCCCAATATGCCCATCCCATTGGGTTTTTGAGAATCCTTCCACAAACTACCTGTAAGCAACAAAACCCCTGCACAAAAGTAAAAACCCGCAACCAGGTTTGCATAGGCGATCGTTCCATGTAAAAATATTGTTGGGATTGTTCCCAAGATCAACGCACTTAACAATCCGGCAAATTCCCCGATATTATCTTTCAATATACTATAAGTAAAGATCAGCAAAGAAAGATAATAAAACGGGAAGATTAGTTTAGATTGTGGGATCAATTCATTAAAAAGAGTTTTATAGGTCGCAATCAACAAAGGAATATTTAGAGGATAAGCAGCCGTCGATGTTCCCCAACCAGAAACACCCTTGATTAATCCGTCTCTTGCAATACCGAATCCTTTTGAACCCCATAATATGATGCCATCTGTCTGAAAATATCCTTTTCCAACAGCTAATACAATCGCAATCCCCCCCAGCAAAAATATCGGTAGACTCATCCAGTCAATGGAATGAATATTTGGGAATTCAATTTTCCGATCTTGTTTTCTAATTTTTAATATCAATATTCCCAATGATACTGTGATCATCCCAATATACAGACCCCAGATCACTGCGCTTGACAATGGGATACCAATGAGCAACGCCAAGTAAAGGAGGAAAGAAAACAATCCTGTCCCCAATCCAAATCCCAACGATATTTTTACCAGGAATGTGGATTTTTGAAAAAACCCGTCCATCAAAAAATACCCAATCAAAACAAACCCAAAAGAAAACAACATTCCAGCACCCAGATCAATAAATACTTGCTCAATTCGATCATAACTTTGATTCGCTAAAGGAATTTCCCCCAAGGAGGTTTCTGGAACGATCACTCCAAAAGCATCATCCATCATAATGATTTGTCCAGGATTTAATCCAATTTGGGTGAGATCCTCCCCCATGTCAAAATATATTATTGCATGCGTATCCTTATAATGTTCAATACAATCTATATATGAACTGCCGCAACTTTCAAATTTTCTGGGTGCCAAATAATATGCTAAAGCGCTAGAGGAACCAAACTGGCTTATCCCTAATTTTTCAGGAGGTAAAACTAGATCTACATCTTCAGGCACATTCAAACCTAGAAATTCGATCTTTTCTCCATATGCATTTCCCCCAAACATTCTCGAACCTCTATTGGTAGCTGTTTGACCAATGTTCTGGCGAATAAATACTAGATCTGAATAGGTCTGGGGCACCAAATTTATGATTTGGATGATTAAGAATATTGTAAGTAAGGATAATAAAACAATTCGAGAGACTGCCCCTTTATCCAAATTTTTACTTTTCAATTTCTCTCCAATAATACAATTTAGTAGAGTTTACCATGCCAGAATTTATCGTTTTCTCGAGAATAATTCCTTACCCTGCCTTCTCCTGCATCAACTGCTCTACCCTGCTCACCCCCGCGCCAAAATACTTTGCCTTCGGGTGATGAATGATAATCGCTGCAGTAGATTGTTCTGGTACCAATTGACAAGCCTCGGTCAACGACATCCCCAATTCTTTTTCAGCAGGGAGTAAATCGAATACTTTCTCGTGGTCATCCAAGTCGGGTATCGCCGGGTAACCCCAAGAATAGCGTTTCCCTTGCCCCTCTTCCAATCCTAATTCTCGTCGAATATGCTGGTGCAAATATTCTGCGGTAGCTTCGGCAGTTTGTACCGCCAATCCATGTACAAAATAAGCTTCTGAAAAATCTTCCGCCTCTTGTAAATCATCAAATTTCTTGCTTGCTTCCTGACCAACAGTCACAATTTGAAAGGCCACCGTATCCATCCTGCCTGAGTCCACAGGCGCATAATAATCGGACAAGGCCAAATTTTCACTTCCCCTCTGCCGTGGGAATCCAAATCGTTTAATCTCTTTTGGATCTCCATTTCCAATCGAGTCAGGATCATAAATGATCAACTCATCCCCATCCGATTGTGCAGGCCAATAACCATATACAGCCTGTGGTTGTAACCACCCGCTCGACAAGGCTTCTTTTTGCATTTCAGCTAACCGCAACTCAAATTCACTTTCCAATTTATCCCACTCTTCTCCACTCGCATTTTTGGCACCCCATGACAGCCTAAAAAGTTCCTTTTTATATAAATGGGTAAAAACCATCTCAAGGGGCATATCCTTTACGACATGCACCCCCCATTTTGGTGGGCTGGGGATATTCTCAGCAGAAGCTAATTGCGTCGTCTTCGCCTTTTTTACTTTCTTAGGTTGAGCAACCCGCTCGATCTCGTTTTCCGCTTTACTGAAAAGTTTTTCAAACAATATTTTTTGTTTTTCCTCATCAATGATCTGTTCCATCGTTTCCAGACCCTCAAAGGCATCCGTACAATAAAACACGCCCGGATCATACCGCTCGCCATCATCCGTGTACAAAATTCGCCATCCAAAACGTCGGTTGATCGCTGCACCACCAATTAAGATCGGAAAATCTAATCCACGACGATGCAGTTCATTCACAATTAAAGGCATTTGTTTACTCGTGCTGACCAATAGAGCGCTCAACCCAATCGCCGTTGCATCCACCTCAATCGCCTTATTAATGATCGTTTCCGCTGGCACCTGTTTCCCCAGGTCATACACATCAAATCCGTTATTATCCAAAATGGTTTTGGTTAAATTTTTTCCAATATCATGCACATCCCCATAAACTGTGGCAAGCACAACCTTCCCCTTACTAATCCCCTCAATTTTTTCTAAATAGTTTTCAAGGTGATTTACCGATTTTTTCATCACCTCAGCTGATTGCAGCACAAAGGGCAAGATCAATTCCCCTTTCCCAAATTTATCCCCCACCTCTTTCATTGCAGGCAACAAAGTATTATTAAGCAAATCGACCGCGCACTCATGATCGTTCTCAAATTCTTTCCGGCCGATCACTTCATCAATCGCTTCCTCAATTCCTTCTTTATGTCTAAAATTAATGCTCCAACCAAGGATTTCCTCCGAGCTCATCCCTGCTGTCGGATCTTCAACCTCATCCTCCGAAACAGTCACATTTTCATAGAATTCAATCACCCGTTGCAGAGCATCTTCCCGCTTATTAAAGATCAAGTCTTCCATCAATAGGCGTTCTTCCTCAGGGATTTCCCCATAGGGTCTCACCTTTGAAGCATGCACGATCGCCATATCCAACCCATACAGCACCGCATGGTGAAGCATCAAACTATTCAAAACTGGGCGGGCAGCCTTGCTAAGCCCGAAGGACACATTACTCACACCCAAAGAGGTGAATACGCCCGGCAATTCTTCTTTGATTTGTTTGATTGATTCCAAGGTTGCTACCGCCGAATCCGCAAACTCAGGATCACCTGTAGAAAGGGGAAAGGTCAACGTGTCATATATCAAGTCTTCTGGTGCAAATCCAAACTCGTCCACCGCAATATGGTAAATCCGTTTGGCCACTTCCATCTTCCGTTCCACGGTTTTTGCCATCCCCTCTTCATCGATCGTCAACACCAGAACTGCGGCATTATGTTTCTTCGCAATCCGAAAGATCTGTTCCATTTTGGGGCGACCTGCCTCCAAATGTGTCGAATTAAGCATACACCGACCCGGCGCAATCTTTAAAGCCGCTTCCATCACATCAGGCTCAGTCGAGTCGATCACCAACGGGGCTTCCACGGCCATCGCCAATTTCTTTACCAACTTACTCATCAACCCGATTTCATCCGGATTTTCCGTGACAGCCACCGATACATCTAAGGTATGTGCTCCACCATTGATCTGCTCTCTAGCAATTTCAACCATCGCATCAAAATCTTCATTAAGGAGTAATTTCTTGAATTTCCTGCTGCCGGTGGCATTCAATCTTTCCCCAATCAATAAGGGTCGGGGTTCCTGCGCCATCGACACAGACTTGATCGATGAGGATAAAAATGCACCCATTTTTTTAGGTCGCTCCGGAGTGGGTCGGCCATGGATCTGTTCAACCAACAATTTCAAATGTTCAGGTGTCGTCCCACAACAGCCCCCCACCACATTAACATTATTCTTTTCCACAAACTCGGTCATCGCGTCAGCGAAAGGTTGGGATTCTAAGGGGTACACCGCCTCTCCATCTACATTCAATGGCAGACCCGCATTCGGCAAAGCCGATACTGGCAAAGTGGTATGTTCACCCAAATGTGCCAACGGTTGCCGCATATGCTCCGGTCCTGTGGAACAATTTAGACCCACCACATCGATCGGCATTTTTTCTAGGATAGCCAAAGCCGAGGCAATGTCAGTCCCTAAAAGCATCCGCCCCGTCGTATCTAATGTGATCTGCGCTTGGATTGGTAAAACTTCCCCCGTTTGTTCAAAAGCGATCTGAATACCCTGGATCGCAGCCTTGACTTCTAAAATATCTTGCGCGGTTTCGATCAACAACACATCTACGCCCCCGTCTATCAACCCTCTGGCTTGTACCTCAAATACCTCTACCAAATCATCATAGCTCACATCTGACAAGCCCGGCTCATCTGCCGAAGGAAGTTTCCCCGATGGCCCCATTGACCCCGCCACAAAACGGGGTTGTTCCGCTGTACTAAATTCATCTGCGACAGCCTTAGCAATCTCCGCAGCCGCCTTATTGATCTCGTAGGTCTGCTCTCCCAATCCATACTCATCTAAAGAAATCCGGTTGCCCCGAAAAGTATTCGTTTCAACCACATCCACCCCCACCTCAAAATATGCTCGATGGATCGTATCTACCGCTTTCGGATAACTGATCGCTAAATAATCAAAGCATCCATTATATTTTTCTCCGCCAAAATGTTCCGGGGTCAAGTTCATATCTTGCAAAGTTGTGCCATTGGCACCATCATAGATCAAAACTCGGTCGTTAACCGCATCCATAAATCCGCTTCGAGTAAATCTTCGTTCTTTAGCCATTCATTCTCCTTGCTGACCTTAAAAAAAATACCTCTCAAAGCGAGAGGCAAGATTTTTATACATGTCTTGCTCATCTGCCAGAACGTGCTGACGGAATTGGCACCTTCCACGTTTCCGTGTGGGTTGCCGAGGTTTCAACGGGCCGGTTCCCTCCACCTCTCTGGATGAGACTGAATAAATCAGTGAGTTCGCAGTTTACCATACCGAGATATGCCTGTCAATTAACTAATCTTGACCAATTATATAAACTTATTATAATGAAGGGGTTCCCAGACAATCCATATTTCAGAATACAATAGGGTTGAGAAGTTTCACAATTCCCAACCCTTCAATTTTTCGCCATAAACCAGGAGTAAAATAAATGACCCCTTCTTCTCCATTAAAAACATCGGAGAGTGCCCGCGTATATACCGACATTTTACAAACCATCGGAAAAACACCTTTGGTTCAATTGACTCGCATCGGTCAGCATTTAAACTGTGCGCTATATGCAAAAGTTGAATTTTTCAATCCTGGTGGTTCAGTCAAAGATCGCATTGGCCTCAACATGGTCGAAGAAGCTGAAAGATCTGGAAAACTAAAACATGGGGGCACCATCGTCGAAGCCACATCTGGAAACACCGGAGCGGGGCTCGCCATCATTGCTGCGATCAAAGGTTATAAGTCGATCTTTGTCATGCCCGATAAAATGAGTGACGAGAAAATCCAGCTTCTCCGTGCCTACGGGGCTCAGGTCGTCATCACCCCTACTGCCGTAACGCCCGATGACCCCCGTTCCTATTACAAAGTTTCCCAAAAAATTGTCGATGAAACACCCAATGCCATCCTCGGAAACCAATACCATAATCTCGAAAACCCAAAAAGCCATTACCTCACCACTGGCCCTGAGATCTGGGAACAAACCGAAGGAAAAATTACCGATTTTGTATGCACAATGGGCACCGGAGGAACAATTTCCGGTGTGGCCCGCTATTTAAAAGAACAGAATTCAGATATAAATATTGTTGGTGTAGATGCGACCGGGTCGATCTTAAAAGAAGCCTGGGAAAATGATGGCGTCATCCCCGAAGGTGCCGTTGCAGAATCCTATAAGGTCGAGGGCTTTGGCGAAGATTTTATCCCCACTACTCTGGACCTATCCCTTATTGACGAAGTCATCCGGGTCACAGATAAAGAATCATTTTTATCCACCCGTCGCCTCGTCCGCAAAGAAGGCATCTTTGCCGGAGGCTCTTCCGGTTCCGCAGTTGCCGCCGCCCTGCGCTATTGTGAAAACTTACCCGCCGATCGATTGGTCGTGGTCCTCTTGCCCGATTCCGGCTCGCGATACCTCACAAAAATATTCGATGATAAATGGATGCGTGAAAATGGCTATGTCGAAGCCACCTGGGATAAGATCACTCTTGGTGACCTTTTGAAATCCAAGCCTGAAATGTCCCTGATCACCGCCCAAGATACGGACTCCGTTTCGGATGTGGTTTCCCTAATGAAAGATCATGATATTTCCCAAATTCCGATCCTAGATAAGGATGGCCAAATTAAAGGCTTGGTCAATGAAATGACCCTCTTTAGTCGTCTTTTAGAATCTGACAATCCATTACAAGGGGATTCCCAGATCGGCACCTTGGCAGATTCAACCAAAGCGGTGTTCGCCAGCCATGTCATCTTAGATGAAGTTTTGCCCGCCGTAATGGATGGCCAAGTCTTATTGGTAACCGAAGAAAACCAACCTATTGGGATTTTAACTAAGATCGACCTCTTGGACTATATCGCCAGCCAAAGATAGTTTTTTCTAAAAGAACTTACTGGGAATATTTATTTTTAGTCTAATCGTGCTGCCAAAAATGGCACGATCATTTCTTCTGCAGACAATCCCCCATGTCTCCCTGAGATCGGGTTGGGCTTATTCGCCCACCATAAAAATGCATCGCCCTTCGCAATCAATGTGAGATCCCCAATCCGGCTCTTCATATTCTCATGAAAGGGTCCCGGTCCAAATAATCCATTTGCTAGCGCGTCTTCCGATTTCAATACCGAAAACTGTTCGGGCCAAGCCTTTTCAATATAGGCAAGGACTTCGTCTTCTTTTCCTGGCCGCACGTGCAAGTAGGCCAACCTGTTTTCCCCCGTCGGATTCATATGTAATAAATCAGTGAATTCCGGATGGTTATTTAGATCAAAATGATCCTCTTCTTTATCCGTAGTAATTTGGCCGTGATCTGCCCCCAAAATAACCACAGTACCTTCCTTCAACTCACTGCTTATCCGCCCTAGAAAATATTCCTCAAAGGAATCACTAAAATTCTTAAAATCAGCTACCGGGCGTTCAGCATCTGGCCCAAAGAAATGGGCTGACCCATCATAATCTCCCCAATAGACCCAACTATACGTCTTTTGCCCCTTCGAACTTTCCAACATTTCTCTCAAACTGATCCACACATCTGGCAGGGTGCTCGTTCCATGCAAACTTGCATCTTGCAAAAAACTATTTGAAAGACCAGAATTTGAAATGCTGTAATGCTGAAAGGAATGAGCCGCCACACCATGGGCTTCCAAGTGAGTCCCAAATTTATCCACCGGCAAAAAAGTCTCCGGTGCAAAACCTGCCAGTTCCAATCCCGCATTGCCCCCCCGATAAGTGATCGGTCGATGCAAGATCATATTGGCTGTCACCCCGTACTCTCGCAGCCAAACCTCATACCCTGCTATCCCATGTTGTGCCGGAGGGCTGCCCGTCCAAAATGTGGTCGTTGCCGCCGAGGTAGTACTCGGGGATACAGATGTCAACGGTGCAAACACCCCCGAATCCCTAAAACGATTCCACACCAAGGACTCATTCTCATTCATCCAATTTTCAATTCTGTGGAAAGCAACCGCATCTGCCAAAATAAAGATCACATTTTCAATACCCTCCCCCAAAGGTTCTAAAATGTCCTTCCTCAAAGAAGGAGAACCCATCTCAGGCACGTTCAATAGCTTACAAATACTCGAAGGAACATTATAAATCGATTGATCCAAATAATTTGGGTGAATGAATTCATCCTCAAGATCCAAGTTTTGAATTTTGTAATTTTGTATATCGTTTAGTAAGGATTTGCTGAAAGGGTTCATTGGGTATCCACCATTTTTTATGAAATATTTATTTTATACATTATATCGGATATAATTGGTAAGCATAAAGTTTTCGCAATTATCCAATTCTATTCATAGTTTTCATCGAAAAAGATCCACGAAGAGGAGAGGCGTGCTTTGAAAAATTCAAAATTGTTTTCTGGACCCAAGGGGAGAACCAGAAGAGAAACATTAACCGCCCTAGCTTTTGTATCACCAGCCCTAATCCTAATTTTTACTTTCAGCTTGTTTCCAGTTGTTTTTGCCTTATACGTCAGTCTCCATAAATGGCTCATCATCCAGGGCGAATTCCGTGGCCTCCGCAATTACGTCACCGCCATCGACAATTTCGCTTATTTGGGAGGCTTCGCAATTGGCCTAGGTTTACTCTACCTCGCTTATTTGCAGTTGAAAAAAATCAAGGAACTCGTTGAACCTGAAAGTAAATCTCATTATCCCTTCTTACTATCCGGGGCATTATTCGGTGTGTCCGCTCTCTTCTTTTTGCGCTGGTTTTTCTATCAATTACCAGAATTTCTAGACATCGCAAAAAAAATGCGGGGGCTTGAAAGAACCCAAGATTTATTTACCGGATTATTACGAGATGCATTCAAAGCAGAAACGGTCTATCCGCATTGGCTTCAATTTATCGCAGTTTTCGCTGCCGCCATTCTGGTCAGTTGGGTGCTAAACAGAATAATAAAACACAAAGATGGCGCCCAAATTCAAATCGCATATTCTGGTTTCTGGCTGGCCTTAATTTCAGGGGTCGGCCTTCTAGGATTCATATACCAAGCAGTAGATAAGGTATATACAGAATCTGTTGAAACTGGCACAGACCCTGGCATTTGGCCCCAACTCATCACCATCACAACTGGGGTTTTATTATTGGTTGTAGCCTGGTTGCTCTGGAAAAATTCCGAAAAACAAAAAAGCAACTTTATCTTCGTATGGCGCGTGATCGCAAGTCTATTATTAATGATCGCCGCCACAGTCCTCATCATTGAAATCCCCACCGTTGTAGCCGCTGGAGATGCAGACCTTTGGGATGGTCTTAGGGTAACCATATTCTTCTCCCTCGGGACGGTACCCATTCAGCTCACCATCGCCCTCTTCTTATCCGTCCTCCTTTTCCAAAAAATGCGTGGCTCCGAAGTCTTTCGCATAATTTACTTCTTGCCCTATGTCACCCCTGCCATTGCCACCGCAACTGTCTTCAGAGTAATCTTCTCAGATCGCTCTTCAGGACCCATGAATCGGGTCATCGGCCTCTTTGGCATTGAACCGCAATTATGGCTAAGAGAAACTACAGGAATATTCAAAATTCTTTCTGAATCCATGGGCATCACAGACTATCCAAACAGCATCATGCCCGATTTTTTCTCCCCAGAATTAACTGAACTATTAGGCAGCTACCTAAACGGCCCCAGCCAAGCCCTTGCCGTCGTCATCATGCTCTCGATCTGGACATTTGTCGGCTATAACGTCGTCATATATCTAGCTGGCCTTGGCAATATCTCAGTAGAACTCATTGAAGCCGCCGAGCTAGATGGCGCAAACAAATGGGATGTCTTCAGACATATCACCTTCCCATTACTTTCTCCCACCACTTATTTCCTCTCCTTGATCGCGGTAATGGGCACCTTCAAAGCCTTCAACACCATTTGGATATTGCGCCTAAGGGGGGCATCGCTAGGAACGACCGACACCTTCAGTGTCGTCATATTTGAAGAATTCTTTATCAAAACCAGGTACGGCTACGCTTCCGCCCTATCTTTTGTTTTATTTGCAATCATATTGATCCTCACCGTGGTCAATAACCGAATTCAAGGATCAAAGGTGTTTTATGGATAAGAAATCAAAACCAAAGAAAAAACAATCCTATAGATCACATGGCAGGGGTTGGAAAATCTTTTCCTACACTATTTTGTTTATCGGAGCCGTGGTCTCCTTAGTCCCCTTCATTTGGATGATCCTCACTTCATTCATGTCCCTTGGCGAAGCCATGGGAAACACCTGGATTCCCAAAGAATTTTTATGGTCCAATTATGCCGAGGCATGGGGAGAAGCAAAACTTTCCAGTTATATTCTCAACTCGGTCATCATCACCACTATTACGCTCACCGGAGAATTAATCGTCGCCATCCTGGCCGCCTATGCCTTTTCTCGCATGCATTTCCCTGGAAGAGACACCATCTTTGGCATCCTTCTCAGCACCATGATGATTCCTGGCATGGTACTCATGATTCCAAATCTTCTAACGGTTACCTGGCTCGGACGGGTTGGTCCCATCCCCTGGATGGACAATTGGCCCGCATTAACCATCCCCTTCATGGGAAGTGTTTTTGCGATATTCCTCTTGAGGCAATTTTTTAGTCAAATCCCAGATGAATTATTCGATGCCGCCAAAATTGATGGCGCCGGACATTTTCGCATGCTCACCCAAATCGTTGTGCCATTATCCACCGCACCGATCTTGGTAATAATTGTTCTATCGTTCATTGGTTCATGGAACGCGCTCGCATGGCCTTTATTAGTAACCAGTACAGATAAATGGTTACCCATCGCAGTGGGCTTATATAACTTCGTCAGTGATGAAGGCAGTAAGGTGCAGCTGATTATGGCAGGAACAGTTATTACAATAATCCCTATTCTTGGTTTATACTTCTTAACCCAAAAACAATTTACTGAAAGTATTTCTCGTTCCGGGTTAAAGGGATAATATTTTTCGACCAATCACACTTGATTGTTAGAATTGGAGGTTTTTATCGAAGAAAATCATACATTAACGCTTTGATTTTTTTAAGTAAATTTTAAAATTTTATGGAGATGAAGAAAATGAAACGATTCAAATTGCTTTTTAGTGTTTTATTGATCTTGGCCGTTTTGCTTGCCGCATGTGGTGGAAGCAATGATGTCAATAACAACGAGAACATGAACGAAAACATGAATGAAAACATGAACAACGAGCCTGCTCCAGAACCCACTGATGTTCCAGAGCCCACCGAAGTTCCTGAAATGTATCCCACCGATGGTCTAGCTGGCACAGAAATTACATTCTGGCACGCTATGAGCTCCGGTGTGAACCTCGAAGGTATGGACGCTCTAGTTGCTAAGTTCAATGCAGAAAATGAATATGGCATTTCCGTTGTTGCAGTTTCCCAAGGTCGCCAAGGCGATTTGGAAACAGCCATCAATGGCGCCATTGCAACTGGTGAACTCCCCAACTTAACCATGGGTTTCCCCAATGGCCTTACCCGCTGGTATGACCTTGGTGTGATCGCTGGATTATCTGACTATATTGCAGATCCAATGGTTGGACTTAGCGAAGACGTATTGGCCGGCATTTATGCAGGTCCTTACTCCTCCGGTACATTAGCAGATGGTACCCAAGTCGGTATCCCAATGCACCAATCCGCTCAAGTAATTTTCTACAACAATAGTTATGCCGAAGACTTAGGCTTTGCTGCTCCTCCTGCAACATCAGAGGAATTCAAAGCACAAGCCTGTGCCGCCGCCGAATTCAATAATTCCGACGACGATGCAGAAAATGATGGCACCGGTGGTCTCGTTTATTACCCCGACGCCTCCTTTGTTTCCCCTTGGATCTGGGCATTTGGTGGAGAATATGTAACCGAAGATGGTAGCGCTTATGATCTTAATAACTCCGCCGTTTATGATGTCGCAGTATTCTTGAAGGATCTCTTCGACAATGGTTGTACCCTAACCACACCTAGCTATCCAAACCCAGAATTTGCTGCTCGACAAGCTTTATTTGCAGTCAGCTCCACAGCTGGCATTCCTTTCCAAGGATATGCAATGAGCGATGTTGAAAGCACCGATGTTTGGAGCACGATCCCATTCCCAGGACCCGACGGCACTTTAGCAGTCAACTCCTTCGGTCAAATGATTGGTGTTATCGAATCCAATGCTGACCAAGATCTAGCCTCATGGTTATTCTTGAAATGGCTCACCTCCCCTGAAACTCAATCCGAATGGGTTGGTTACACAGGTTACTTCCCATCACAAGATGGCGTTGACGTTGGCACACGAGCCACCGATGACCCAATTTGGGGTGGCGCACTGGAACTGTTAGCAGTTGGACAAGGCGAACCAAACTTGCCCGCTCACGGTTCCGTCCGTGGTGAAATTCGATCTGCATTCTTCGCAGTCATCGAAGCCGCTGATGGTGATGCAATTCAAGCTATTCTAGATGAATTGAATCAAACCGCTGCTGATCTGGTAGCTGAAACAGAATAATCGTTTCTTCTAGATTACAATTAGCTCCCGCTGATCCTTATGCGGGAGCTTTTGTTTTCTGGTATTATTTTCTTTCACCAATTTAGGCAATTCTCGTTTCATAAAGGGTTCTCCATGAAAAAATATTTCCTATTAATTCTGGTATTTACGGTGGCCTGCACTGGCAAAAACGCTGAGCCGGTAATAGAAATTGTGCCCACCTACACTCCCCAAATTACCGCCACAGCAGTCCCCCCAACACCCTTGCCTACCCCAACCTTAGTACCCGTTGAATATAGTGACGCAGAATTTCTTGACTTTCCAGATGCAGTCTCATTTCGTCTGATGGATTACAACATTAATTGGGATTCGATATTCCCAGATGATGACCTTCAAAATATGGGCTATCGCGAGATCAATCGCCAAGACGAATTTAGTCGCTTGGTCAACGCCATCCAGCCCGATATCATTTGCTTACAAGAAATTAATCCAGCTAGAAAACCCCAGCAAATTGCCGATATGCTCATCGAAATCACTGGAGATGAAAATTGGAAAGCGGTCAGCGAAAGAGATAATGTAATCGCCACCCGTTTTGATTTTATTGAAGGCTACATCTTTGATATCTCCAACTATCCCCCCGAGCTACCCCAAGCAGTCAGCATGATCGATTTGCCAGACGAAAAATTCGGTGAGACCGACCTCTTTGCAATATGTGCCCATTTCAAAGCAGCCGGAACCTCCTCAGACATCAAGACCCGCCAGCGCCAAGCAGACGTTTTGCTCAACCGCATCGGTGATGCCATGACCCCCGGTGATAGTATCGATCTGCCCATCAACACCCCTTATCTTCTCATGGGAGACTTCAATGTCTACGATACCGACCCCGCCTACCACCTCACCAGCATGATCACCGGCGACATTGTCGACGAGGATAGATATGGCGGAGATATTTCCCCCGATTGGGATGGCACCGATTTAGGTGACGTCTACCCCAGCATCAATAACCAAGGGCTAGATTGGGATACCTGGCGTGACGATGGCTCTCCCTATTCCTCCGGCGCTTTGGACAGGATACTCTATACAGACAGCATCCTTAAGGTAATAAACTCCGCCATCTTAGATACCACCTTGCTCACAGACGAGGCCTTTGATAAATATGGGCTAGATTTTGGCGACGTATTATTTGCAAGCGAATTAGGGAACTATGACCATCTCCCTATTGTCATAGATTTTGAATTAATAGCTCAATAATTTAGATAATTTAAACAAAAAAAGGTCGAGGAAATCCTCGACCTTTTTGATTTATTTTCCAATCGCTTTTGCCATATCCTCGATCAGATCATCGATATGCTCTAAGCCAACCGATAACCGTATCAAGCCTGGATCCACAGGGAAAGAGGATTCCGCCGTAGAGGCATGTGTCATCGCCGCTGGCACCTCGATCAAAGATTCGACGCCACCCAGTGATTCCGCCAAAGTAAACAACTTCGTCCCTTCCGCCACCCGCAATGCTTCCTCCGCCCCACCTTTCAATATAAACGAAACCATCCCCCCGCCATTTCGCATTTGCTTCTTGGCGATTTCATATTGGGGATGAGAGGGATGTCCAGGGTAGATCATTTTCTCCACTTGCAGCAGATCGTCCAAAAACTCAGCAACCGTATGCGCATTTTCCGCATGTCGGTCCATCCGAATCGGCAGGGTCTTGATTCCCCGTAGTACAAGGAATGAGTCCATCGGTCCCGGTACCGCGCCAGCCGAATTTTGTAAGAATGCCAATCGCAGATAGATCTCCTCATTATTGGTCACTGCTGCGCCGCCCACCACATCCGAATGCCCCCCCAAATATTTAGTCGTCGAATGCACCACCAAGTCCGCCCCTAACATGATCGGCTGCTGTAAATATGGCGTCGCAAAGGTATTATCCACCCCCACCAATATCTTCTCCGAATATCCATGACCAAGTTCTGAAATGCCATGAATATCGGTGATACTTAATAATGGATTGGTGGGAGATTCGATCCAAATTAATCGCGTTTCTGGGCGCAGTTCTGCTTCTACCGCTTTCAGATCAGTGGTGTCCACATAGCTAAATTTCAGCCCATATCGTCTGAATTCTTTATCAAAAAGTCTAAAAGTGCCCCCATACACGTCGTTTCCTGCCAGAATATGATCCCCCGGCTCGAACATCCGCAATACCGTATCGATCGCCGCCATCCCTGAAGCAAAAGCTAGCCCAAATTTGCTGTTTTCTAAAGCTGCCAAGTTGGCTTCAAGGGCAGATCGCGTCGGGTTTCCCGTCCGAGAATATTCATACCCGCTGTGTTTCCCCACACCTTTCTGCTTATACGTCGAGGTCTGGTAGATCGGAGGCATCACCGCTCCCGTGCTTGGGTCCGCTTCCTGCCCCGCATGGATCACTTTGGTTTCAATTTTATATTTACTCATAGCAGAGTCACCTTATTGGGCATTAATCCTATGAAAAAGTATCCACCTAATTTTGCTTCACCTTGATGCATTCACCACGTTTCACTTGGTACAAATCAAAATCTCGCGCGATGGTCGTATTCGGGAAAATCTCCCGTGCTTCGTTGCGCACATCTCGCTCTCGATACCGTCGCGAAATATGGGTCAAGATCAATTGGTTGACCCCTGCCTCTTTTGCCAGGGTCGCCGCCTGGCCCGCGGTCAAATGCGCAAAATCCTTTGCCATCTCTTTCTCTTCTTCCATATACGTCGCTTCAATCACCAAGGTGTCTACACCCTTGCAGTGTGCTAATAAGTTATCAATCCGCCCCGTATCCCCCACATGCATCAAGCGCGTGCCCTCTTTCTCCTCCCCCAAGACTTCCTCTGGCCCGATCACCTTGCCATTTTTCAGCGTGATCGTCTCACCCTTCACCAACGCCCCCCGCAGTGGGCCCGCCGGAACCCCTAGCGCATCCGCCTTTTCCACCAAGAACGGTCGCCGCGGTTTTTCTTCGAATAAATATCCAAAACAATCCGGTCCGCGATGGCTCACAGAAAATGCTGTTACTGAAAAATCATCGTCTTCAAAAAGAATGCCAGGTTGGATCTCGGTCATCGTCAATTTGATCTGCGATTTTCGCGGATGGATGATCTGCACGCCATAAAGCAGCTTTTTAATTCGCTCCAAGGCATATCCCCCCGCCATGATCTCCACTTCAGGGATCGTTTCCCAACGTGAAAAAGTCGAAAACAATCCCGCCAATCCAAGGATATGATCCAAATGACCATGCGTGATCAATATTTTATCCAAACGCTTAAAGCCGATCCCCGATTGCAAGATCTGACGTTGCGTCCCCTCACCGCAGTCGATCAAAAACCGATGTTCGTTATGCTTAACCACCTGAGACGACAACCCGCGCCGTACCGATGGAGCCGAAGCTGATGTACCTAAAAATATGATTTCAAACAAAAGAGTAACCTCATTAAAAGAATAGACCCAATTTTACCTCATGACACTAGGAAAATGATGTCAAAGACCCCCCTACCCCGCCCCGAGGTGTCCCCATATTTTGGGCAATCCTATTTGATTTCCTTGCGCCAACTCGTGACTTTGTTCAACTTCTTAAAGCCATGCCGTTCATACAGCCCCAATGCCCCCGTCGGATTATTCGAATCGACGCCCAAGGCAGCCACATCCAACCCCCATTCCTTGAACCGCCGCATACTCTCCACGATCATCGCCGATGCCAGTCCTCGTTTCCGCCACGACCGCCGCACACAAATCGTGTCCAGCCAGCCCTCGTTGATACCAAATTCTTTATTCGTCTCATCATGAATGCTGTTGAAGATCATCCCCGCTACCTCATCCCCCTCCCATACCACCACCCAACGTTTCGGGTCATGCGCCGGGATCGTCATCACCTGCTCCGTCCAGCGTTCAAGATCGCCCTCTTTGGCTTCAATAAACGCCCAATGATCCTCAAAAGCCTCATACCAACCGGCGTGAATCGCCGGTAAATGCCCCTCGCTCACCGGCCTGATCTCCAGCCCAGCTGGCAATTCAGCGTCTATAATAGTATCTTTCAAATCTCGTTTCATTTCAAAGAAATAACGCACTTCCTCATAATCAAACCAGACCAGCAGCTTTCTCTTACTCCCCTCGCTATCCCAACTCAAGGCTTCCATAAACTTTTTAGCCTCCCCCCGATGCCATTGGCTGATTTCAACCATCCTCGATTCTAATACCGGCTGAATCGCCTGCCCGATCCCCTTCTCCCGCCAATCGGGGGCTGTGATAAAGAAATTTTGATAAGTAAAGGTGTTTTCGAATTCAAGCTCTTTCCAACTGGTACGGCCAAACCCGATCATTTCCCCATCCACTTCCGCAATAAAAATATCTTTCTCCATATCCGTATTGCGTAAATTTTTGTAATAGGTCCCAAACTCTTCCACACTCTCAAATTCTTGAATACCGTCGGCTCTATTCGCAGCATTTTTTATCCCTACCATCGCCGCAATATCCCCCTCGCCCAGAAATCGGCGAAACACCAAACCGTGTATATCAGGTGCATTGGGCACTTCAATTTGAGTTGTTTTTGATTTATCCGTCATTTCAAACCCCATCTTACAAATTCTTCACGGTAGAACAGAATAAATTTTACCCCAAGTCCATGGGAATTGTTAAACAACTCCCCATTCTCCCTTTTTAGCCCGCAGCTCTACGCCAATGTGAACCTGAACCAATTACCACAAACACCCAAACTATAATAAAATGGAGACCGCATAAAAAGGAGCAAATCATGGGAATATCGACATTCTTGTTAATTGGTGGATTGATCCTGTTCGGTATAGGGGTAGTTCTCCTGGTCACCCGGAAGAAACGAGAAATTGCCATCGCATTATTGGTTGCAGGGCTATTTCTCATCCTCGTTCCCCCAATATTCGTAATCTTTAATACAATGTAATACATTTGATCGGATTCTGCAGCACGGTATTCCTTCCCCCGCAAATCTAAATCATTTTTAAATTGGAGATGAGATTAAATTCGTTAACTTTTTATCATGAAAAAAACTGATTTGTTTTGGGTATTTGCATATCCACTTTACCAATTAATCGGCACCTTCCGCCATGAAGCCAGTCATGCGCTGGTAGCCTGGTTGGGCGGTGCCCAGATCACCAAATTCGTCATTTGGCCCACAGTTCTCGCAAATGGCGGCTTCAGATGGGGCTATGTTCAATTTTCTGGAAATGCATCATGGCTTACCCTTGCTGCCACCTATTTCTTCGACCTGATCACATTCTTATTATTCTTCTGGATATGCATGCGCCCCCCCTTCAAGTCACGTAGCTTATGGGTAAACGCGATGATTATCGGCCTGATTTCTCCATTCTTCAACTCGCTCTACAATTATTTGGGGGGATTGAATGCCATGAACGATGTCGGAAAGCTTCTTTCCTCCCTCCCAGATTTTGCCGTACATCTCTATTTTATTTTCACCTTGCTGCTCTATTTCGCAGGCTTGATTATTGTTTTTCGATTTTCCCCCACGGCACGCGCTAGAAACTCAACCAATAGTTAATGCCTTCGCCCCCATCACCTAAATATCCCTTTTGCTCAGAAAGCGACAATACACCAAACCGGAGATTTCAGGTACATTGGGGTCATTAATCGGTGTACTTTCTAACTTATTCGTCATTTCAAACCCCTTTATAAAAATTCTTCACGGTAGAATAGAATAAATTTTACCCCCAAGACTAGGGGAAATATAAAATTAGCCCCCCTACCTCGCCCCGGCGTGCCCTTAAACAAAATCAGAATTATTACAATCTAAGACCAGCTATGTCTCAATCATTCAAGATTAAGGTGGAAATGTGAAAGTTAACTATTATGAAATTGCCCCCAGCCAACTAATTCAAAGTCACGTACTCAACCTTATTATGGTTCTAGCTTGAGATTAGATATATCCCAAAATTTTAGTTTAAATGTGGAATTATGAGTTCTTACAATATATATATGAACCTTCAACCCAGCGTTGCAGAATATACATTCCCCCAGAGCAGTACAATGACTATTATATCTATAGTAAAACGTTTCTCCAAAATAATTAGCATTTACAAGCTCAATAACTCTCCCCAAAATTTTGCCATTAATTGAAAACCAATTATAATCAGCAGAACATTATATGGTAACAATCTTTTTTTGGGCTAGGATTTATAAAATGCAAAGAAAACAATTAAATAAACCACTTCTCTTGCTATTAATATTTGTTAGTATAAATCTCCTAGTTGGGATAATTATTGTGCCCGATTTTGGAAGGAGTACTGACGAATCTGTTGAATCTACAAGAGCTGAATTAGCCATTAATATGTATAGCGGAAACACTGCTGTAAACCCTTTTGAAAACTATGAACAATTAGGTCATAGTCGCTATTATGGGACTGCAATTTCAGGCTTAGTTTCAGTTATTGAGCAGTATGTTTTTCCAAATGAAGACCATTCCACTAAAGTTTTTGCGCATTTCACCCAGTTTCTATTTTTCCAAGCTGCAATTATTGGCTTATTCTTGTTATCAAGATTTTTTTTTGATGGATGGATAAGTTTAAGCCTTGCCATACTTTTTGCAACTCAACCGCTATTATTTGGGCATGCCTTTATCAACCCAAAGGATATCCCCTTACTAACTACATTTCTATTTACAATTATTGTTGGGTTTTCAATGGTAGATAATTGGTTAAAAGATAATAATAATGAAGTTGTAATAGCAAAAAAAACAACCATCTTCCATTTTTTGGGAATAATAAAAATAGACAAAAATTTGTAATTATCTTATTTTTTCTTTCTTTATTATTCTTATATTTGGCTAGCCCATGGATAACCAACGTTTTCCTTCAACTAATTGAGTATGGGTATAATTCAAATGGAGAAGGATTATTGGGGAAATTATTTAAAAATATTACCACTTTTGGAAGTCTTAGCGGATATCTAGCTACTGGTAGGATATTAATTATTAAGGCATATCGACTTATAAGTTTTTCAATTCCAATTGTGCTAATACTAATATTTCTCCATGCAAAAAAACAAGAACTATTTGATAAGCGAATCGATTTCCTCATGTTGTTTGCTGCTGGGATATGGGGATTCGCAGTGTCAACAAGAGTCCTCTCAATCGCAGCGGGTGGAATTGTCGGTCTATATGCATTATTAAAACAAGGCAAATTTGTTGTATTTCCCTTGTTTATTTACACATTAATAGCATCCTTGATTAGTTCCATAACATGGCCATTAATCTGGATATACGGTATTAAAGGCTATACTGATGCCCTGTTATTAAATAGCGATTTCCCCTGGTTTTCCAAAGTCTTATTCGATGGAAACTTATATAACAGCACAGAGTTGCCTGCTAGTTATCTACCTAAATTAATGATGTTGCAATTTACCGAACCTTTTGTAATTCTTGTCCTGACAGGGTTCGCAACAAGTATTTACCTGCTGTTGAAAGGAAAAGTGGAAAAAGTAAAGCTTATACTAATATACGCATGGTTTTTTATACCAGTCTTATATATCATCTTTGGTCATCCTCCTATTTATTCTAATTTTAGACCTCTCTTTTTTATAATTCCACCACTATTTATTGTTGCTGGATTTGCCTTAGAAAAAATATCATCAAAAGTGAACAATAATTTCCTGATTCTTCCACTCGTTTTAATTTTATGCGTGCCCGGGTTGAATTCAATAACCCAAATTCACCCTTATGAATATTTTTATTACAATTCATTTACAGGTGGAGTTGAAGGTGCTCATGGTTTATATACCCTAGATTATTGGACAATATCCTATAAGGGTGCAATGGAATTTGTAAATGAGAACATTTCCCCTGGTAGTAAAATAATGGTTTGGAAAGATAATTTAGCTGGTAAATACTATTCTGAAAATGCTTTTTATTTCAAAGCACACACAGAAGTACTTGAAAAAGATTATTCAAAGTATGACTATATGATTATCCCAACAAGATATAAAAATAACGATCCCTACTTTTCAGAATTACCGATAGTCTTTTCAGTGGATGTGGATAATATAAGCCTCATGTTAGTCCTTAAAATACCTTGACCTACTTATTTATAATAATCTAGAGTATCTCTCAATGAATATCAGGGAATAATATGCAATTCACCTACCCAAAGTAAGTTGGGTTACCCTGGCAAGCTTATCTTGGATAACTTGAGAAATAAATGTCGTTGCTATATAGTGACTGTGCTGTGAAAACTTGATTATCTGTGCCTTATTACAAATTTCTCTCCTGTCAATGTCATATCTTTTAGCATCCTTATATACCTAATATTTTATGAACTGACTCTATATAGAAACTAAACTAAATTAGGGATATAACTAATTTGCAAACCAATTTGGTTGTAGCAATAATAATCAAACAATAATTACAATAGACAGAATATTAATCTCACCCATCTCCGGAATACCCCCCCCTCCTCCCAAGAAACCAAGAAAGATCTGGCCATTCATCAAAAAAACCCCACTCCCTCGGAAAATCCCCACATCCCCTTCGCATTCCATGCCTAAATCCCTTCAACCCTAAAGCAATCTACACCCGCACTTTATTAACATTTTTACATTGGGGGTTTGGAATCGATAAAACTGATTCCTTGGAGAATGGGGAATACTAATTTTTGTTAAGTTTATTTTCCCCCTCCAAAAAAAGGAAAAGAAACCTCCACATCCCCCCCTTCACTTCCGCAGCCCCGCCATCCCCGCAATATCCCCCTCGCCCAGAAATCACCTTCAACATTTTTACTACTTATACCTTGCATATTTTCGCCAAATACGCACCATTCTATTTCTTGTCTTTAGCCCAAGCAATGAAGCAAGTATGCCTAAATTGCAAAATCCAGTGCAAAGTATCCACCAATTCCAGCCCATGGTATCCACTAATTCCGGAGCATGGTATCCAACAAATCCGGCATAAAGTATCCAAAAAAGAAAAACGCAAGACTGGTCAGAAGTATAAAAATATGCGATGTTAACCTTCAACAGAAGGAGGTAAACATGGCACAAAGGATACTGACCATGAGAAAAATCAAAGAAATTCTGAGAATGAAGTGGGTGATGAAATTCAGCAACAGGCAGGTAGCTGCCAGCGTGAATATTGCACACAAAACAGTGGGGGAATATGTAAAAAGAGCAGAAGGCGCAGGACTGGATTGGCAGCAGGCTGAAAAGATGGGGGAAGAAGAATTAAAGAAAAAACTATTTCCTCCGAGAAAGGCGAAACTCGAAGCCTGTCCAGAACCAAAATGGGAACAGATTGATGAAGAAATGCAGGGGAAACATGTAACGCGGATGCTGCTGTGGCAGGAGTATATTGCTGAACATCCGGACGGATTTGGATACAGTCAATTCTGCGACAAATATCGAAAATGGTTAAAATCGCAGCAAAAACCAGTGATGCGGATACCGAAGAAAGTGGGAGAAGAAATACAGGTGGACTATACAGGACATACGATGCGGATCATTGATCCGGAAACTGGTGAAATACAAAAGGCACAGATATTTGTGGGTGTACTGGGCGTCAGTGGGCTTATTTATGCGGAAGCGCATAAAAGCCAGAGTTCGGCTAACTGGATTCGGGCACATGTGCGTATGTTCGATTTCTTTGGTGGCGTGCCACTGATCGTGCGCCCAGACAACCTCAAAGCAGCTGTCAAGAAGTCGAATTTCTATGACCCCGACATCAATCCCGCCTATCAAGAATTGGCAGCGCATTATGGAACAGCTGTGATTCCAACCCGAGTGGCAAAACCAAAAGATAAAGGGCTGGGTGAAAATGCCGTCTTGCAAGTTGAACGTTGGGCATTGGCTCCACTGCGCAAACAACGCTTTTTCAGCCTACATGAACTCAATTTGGAAATCAAAGAACAACTAAAATGGATCAATAACCGCAAACGATCAGACAGTGAATTTTCACGGCGTGAACTGTTTGAAAGGCGTGAAAGGGCTGCCCTCCAGCCACTGCCTGCTCATAAATTTGATTATCTGGAAGTCAAGCATGCGAAAGTTCATCTTGACTATCACGTCAGTTTTGAGAAGCATCTCTATAGTGTCCCCCACAAATACATCAAAAAAACTGTGCTTATTCGAGCAAAAGAGCGACTCATTGAGGTTTATTACCAGAATCAGCGCATTGCCTGTCATGTACGCTCGAAAAAACGTGGCTTTTCTACAATTGGCGAACATATGCCAGACAATCATCGCTGGAAGCAAGACTGGTCACCGGAGCGATTTCGTCAATGGGCGCGGGAATTTGGACCTCATACCGAAGAACTGATCATGGCTGTGCTTGCATCTCGTCGCCACCCGGAGCAAGGCTACCGTGCCTGTCTGGGTATTCTCAATTTGGTAAAAAAGCCCAAACAACATCTGCTTGAAGCTGCCTGCAAAATAGCCTTGGAAACTGGGGTCACCAGTTGGCGGGCACTTAAAAACATACTGACAACAAAAAAGGATATGCTCGAAAAAAGTTCATTACCAGAACCGATTTCTCACGAGCATATCCGAGGTCATGAATATTATACATGAAGACTGGAGGTCTTTTCCCATGCCATCCCACCAAATTTTATTTGATCAACTTACCAGCCTGCGAATGTCCGCTTTTCGTCAGGCGTTGGAAGCCCAGCTCGCTTCCCCGATATATGATGAATTTTCTTTTGAAGAGCGTCTTTCTCTGCTGGTTGAACATGAATGCGTTCAACGCCAAAACAACCGATTTCGACGCCGTATCCGTCAGGCGCGGTTTCAGCAGACGGCATTGGTGCAGGATATTGATTTCTCCGCCAAACGCGGTCTGCACCGCCAACAAGTCTTGCAGTTGGCTCAGACCACCTGGATTCACAAATCGCTCAACCTGATCATTACCGGTCCGACCGGCGCAGGTAAAACCTACATCGCCTGCGCCCTAGGTCGGGCTGCCTGCGATCTGGATCTGAGTGTGCGCTATTTCCGCTTACCGCACTTTTTCCAGGAGATAAAAAAGGCTCAACTTGAAGGCGGTTATCCCCGCCTGGTCCGCTCCTTCAAAAAGACAGACTTGCTGATCCTGGACGATTGGCTGCGAGATAGTCCCTCTTTGTCCGAAGCACAGTCTCTGCTTGATATTCTTGATGATCGTTATTCACGCTTCTCCACCATGCTTGCCACGCAATTCCCCATCGATATCTGGCATTCCCGTATCCCTGATCCCACCCTTGCTGATGCTATTCTCGACCGCCTCGTCCACAACGCTCACCGCATCAATTTACAGGGTGATTCTCAAAGGAAAATTCGCTCTGAATCCGCTCTTTCTGATTCTTGATGTATAATCGCCTTACCAGTTTTGTTTTTTTCTCTAGGGTGGATACCATGAACCGGATTTACTGGATACTTTCACTGGAATACGCAATATTGTTTATTTTAATAATATATTATCTACACCTAGGATAGTTCATTTTCAAATTTCCCAATATTTAAAACCATTTATAGTTATTAATACATAAAATGATGGGCCTGGAATGACCCGAACCTTTAACCAAACGTTAGCGCACATACATGTCCATAGAGTAGTACAGAGTCTATAGTGTCCATTGATTCCAATTTAGAGGGTTGTTTTTGTCCACCCTGTCCACAGTGTCCATAGTTTCCAGTCTATCTGCACCAAAATTGCACCAAATTCAAGAATTCTGGAAAGGTGGCTCAACAGTAAAACAACAATTTAATTTCGATTCGTATTTGGGTGCTAGACGGGACAACACCCGAACGATTCCAAACTTATGTGCAGCAGTTCCTGGATATAATTCTTCTTAACCAATTATTTTAGATTTAGACAATTAAAAATTTCCGCCACTTTTCATCAACAAAATTCTTAAATTCGTTTTGAAACCTCTCTTTACTAAAAAGTAATGCGTGTTCTCGAATAACGTTTTGGTTCCATTCAAAATTTTTATTTTCAAAATCTTCTATGGTGTTCCTGAGACTATTTACGCTCTGTTCTTCAAAGAAAACTCCAGTTTTGCCTTCGAGTACAGTTTCTAAAGCCCCCCCTTTTTTATATGCAATAACAGGTGTTCCGCATGCCTGGGCTTCTAATGGAGTAATCCCAAAATCTTCTTCTGCAGCAAATATAAAGGCTTTCGATCGTTGCATGTGATCCTTCAGTTCCTCACTAGATGTATGCCTTAAAAATATCACATTTGGTGATGCATTTTTTTTAATCTTTTTAAACTCTGGCCCATCACCAATTACAATCAATTTCCTTTCTGGCATATCATGAAAAGCTTCCACAATTAAATTCATTCGTTTATAAGGAACCATTCTTGAAGCTGTTAAATAGAAATTTTCTTTTTTATTTCCTATTGTAAATTTTTTAATATCTACGGGTGGGTGAATAACTGTAGCTTTCCTTCTATAAGCCTTAAGTATTCTTCGCGAAATATATTTGGAATTTGAAATATAATGATCTACTCCAGAGTCGGTTCTCGAATCCCAAATACGAATATAATGCAATATCATTCTAACAATCCAACTTTTCAATCCATTAATCAAACTTAATTCATCCAAGTACTGATGTTGTAAATCCCACGCGTATCTAATAGGAGAGTGAACATAACTAATATGCAATTGATCAGGGCCAGTAATAACCCCTTTTGCTACTGCAAATGAACTTGACAATACTAAATGAAAACCTGATAAATCAAATTGTTCTATCGCAAGAGGCATAATAGGCAAGAATTTTCTATAATTTTTTACTGAGTTAGGCAATTTTTGAAGTGAGGATGTAAAAACTTCATGACCTTCCAAAAGCTCTTTGCAAGGTCCATTCTTATCATACACCAATGTATAAACCGGGGCCTCAGGCCATAAATCTAGCATCGCTGACAAAACAGTTTCAGCGCCACCTCTATCAATAAGCCAGTCATGTACAAAGGCAACTTTAATTTGGTCTTTCATGTTGTTTTACCACTCTCTTCTAATAATAATTTCCATGTTAAATCAGCAGACTTTTTCCATGAAAAATTCTTGGCTCTCTCTAACCCTTTCCCTCGCAAGTCATTTCGAAACACCGAATCATCAATAATCCTAAACAACCCATCTTCAATTGCTTCAATATCATATGGGTCAACCATGACTCCGGAATTCCCGATCACTTCAGGGAGAGATGTCAAATTCCCTGTAATTGAGGGGGTTCCACAAGCCATAGCCTCAAGTGGAGGTAACCCAAATCCCTCATAAACAGAGAGGTAAGCTGATGCCATCGCTCCTGAATACAATGCCGGCAAGTCTCCATCCTCAATATAACCTGTAAAATGCACTCTTGGTGGAATATAATCAAAAGACATTTTCCGGAAAACTTGTGGTTTTCCTTTCATGCCTACTAGAACCAACCAAACATCTTTCGAGATTTTTGATTGCGCGATTCCCCAAGCTTTAATAAGGCGGTGTAAGTTTTTTCGTGGCTCCAATGAGCCTACCCCAACAATATAATATGGGGTTGGAATTCCAAGTTTTTTCCGGACTAGATCATTCTTTTCATCACCCACAGGTTTAAATTTCTCATTAATGCCATTTTGAATAACTGAGATTTTTCCAGGGTCTAGCTCAAATAATTCGACAGCTCTCGTTTTCATAAAATTAGAAACAGTAATTATCTTCTGCGATTTTAATAATAATTTCGGAACAATGTTTTTATAGTAAGTAGAAAATTTTTTATTAAAATTTTCTGGAACTTCAAAGGTTGCTATATCATGCAAAGTAACTACCTGGTGTGAAATTGATATCGGCCCGGTATTTGCAGGACTCCAAAGCAACTTGCCGTCAATTTTATTTTGTAAAAATAATTGTTCCCATAAATGACCTTTAAATCCAGCTTTGAATTTAATTGATGACAAAGTGTCGATTTGATTTTCTGGCAAATATTTTAGGATTTCAATCAAATATCTTTGAACCCCAGAAGTCGGTCCAAATAAGATACGGTTATTGATGCAAACTTGTTTTGGCATCTCACTTCCTAAATTGATATAAAAATCCTTTGGACTTCTTCAATAAAAATAAATACTAAGACATTAATCGTTTGTACTCTTTTATATAAGAATTTATCATATGATTAGAGGAAAACCTTTCTACGCATTGCATTACTTTTCCTCCCATAGATCGAATTTTCTTGCTGTTTTGAATTGAATTTTCCAATAATTCGAATAATGAACTTGGCTGATCTGGGTCAAAACACCATCCAATTTCTTCTGATGTAATAATCTCCGACAACCCCCCTCTGTTCGAAACAATTACTGGAACACCATATTCCAATGGCTCTATAGCTACTAACCCAAATGGTTCGTTCCACAAAGAAGGAATAACAATAACGTCTAAATTTTTATAAAAGGGTTCTGGTTCCACATGCCCAAGCCATTCCACATTAGCTCGACCCTTTGTCAATTCTTTTAGCTTTTCCAAATAATCAATATTGCCAGTTCCAGCAATTAATAAACTAGCTTTTGAAGAGGGCAGCTTAATAAATTCTTCCAACAATAATTTTAACCCTTTACTTTCATTAATCTTCCCAATATACCCAAACTGCAAAGGCTTCCCTTCAAAAATCTTTTTTTCTTTTTCAATTGCAGCTGGCTCACTTAGTTCAATTCCATTATAAATAACAACTTTTCTTGAATTCAAAAACCCGCCATTAATAATATGTTGATCGAGAATATGATTACTAACACCAACAACTGTGTCAACAAGATTGGTTAGTTTCATTTTAGGCTGAGAGAGGACCTTACATTCCAAGCAAGGCTTTTCACAAATCTTTGAATTTTTAAACATCGTAGTGCGTGGGCATAAAAAATAATAATCATGCAATGTATGAATTAGTTGAATATCAAGCTTCTTCACGCTTCGCCAAATTATGGGAGAAAAGCCTGACAAATTATGGGTATGAACTACATCCGGTTTATTTATTAACAGCCAATCATATACATCCTTTGATGCTAAGAAATTATATGAATCAAAAGTATGCCATAGAGCTTTCGTTAAAATTTTCTGTTTTTTAGTGCCTGGAACATATAAATTTCTAATTTTTAACCGATCAATCTCTACTCCGGCACCCCTCTCCTTATTTATTTCATGCCCATTATTCAATGATAAAACGCTTAACTCATAGCCTTGATTAGTAATTCCTTCAGACAAAATCCTACTTGTTTTTTCCGCACCGCCAATACTATTTGGAGAATAACGATTAGTAATTAATGCAATTCTCATAAATCACCAGAATTTGATTTGTACCAATGAGAAAAATCCCTTCCTATGAGATTGCTCAAAAGATCAATATCATCTTTAAAATATTTAATTAATTCTCCATTAATCTCATCGCTAAGTTGCTTTTTATCTTTAAATTTAAATAATCTTCTGTTAAGCCACCTAAGGAATCCGACCTCCTGTCGAATGGCTAGTTTTCCTTTAATCCAGATTACTCCTAATTCAATTCTTGAGACCCATATCGGAATTGAACGTGCAGCATTCATAATTGGGAAATTCTCTCTATTATCAATTGGAAACCCTAAAAATTCAATTATTTTCGAGTATTCTCTTTTTGGGTTCTCTTTAATATCTTCCAAGACAACAAATTGAATTTGATCCCGATTTACAACATCTAACAAGAGTTCTATTTGATTTCCTAAACGGCAAATTTCTCCGTACATAAGACTCCCAGCATCTGACAATTTCGGGATGTATTTCCCCTCAGACCGGTCCTTTTGTAATCGCCATGCTACTTCAAAATTTTCAACCACCTCTCTCCCACCTCTTAACCGTTGCCCATGCAGAGAGACTACCATTTCAATTGGATTTCGGATGGCTACAATAAATTTAATATTTGATGGTTCATCAACGTAATCCAGAATATTTCGAACAGCTTCTTTTGAATATAAATAATTGGTGGAAGCCTCGCCTACTCTCAAGTGTTTTTCTGTGGCTTTAGAAAACAAATTCAAATATTCCAAATCATCCAAAATTATAAATCTCTTAGCATCCGTATTGAAATAATTAGGCTCTTTCATCGGTGAAATAAAAATATTTGGATGGTCATTTAACCATGATGCTACTGAAGTGGTGCCACACTTTGGCGCACCTAAAATAAAAAAGTTTGGTTTTTTTATCATTAATAATTAGCTCAAAATAATAAGGTCAATAAATTATTCAAATATTACATCAATGAGATTTCTGTTTAAGATTATATAAAAATAAAACATTTTCATAAATTTTATATCATTTAACAGAATACTTAAGCCATTCTTGGTAAATATTAGTAGCTTTTTCAAACAAAAAATGGTTCATTACTTTTGGTTTAACTAAATTTTTTAAATGCTCTTTTTTTTCATCTGGTATGGCAATCAATAATTCTTTTTTTCTATTAGGATTGTTTTTTATTTTTGAAAATATATTTTCTCTTTCACCTATCGATAAAGGTTTAGAACAAAAATCTGTGCCGTAAATTTTATTAAAACCATCAATCATCTTTTTTGGGTCGTTGATTGCATCCTTAAAACTCAATACAAGTATCATTTTTCTTTGTTTTTTAATTTTTTCATAATAATTAATATAACTTTTAATTGCAATTCCAACTGGTAACCCACCAAGAGCAAGCAGGGAAGCAATTGAATCTTCTGGTTTTCTGAGTAAAACAACACAGGGTATTCGCCATTTCACTGCCAATAGAACCTGGTTGGGCAGATGAACATGGTGCGCAATTAGAGAATTAGGATTCCATACCTCAAATACATTTTTTATAAAAGTATTTGCCGATCGTGGAGGGCCGGTCAAGCAAACATCATGTATTTGAGTAACAAAACGATTAGAGCGATTTTGATTGAATAACTCTAGTTTAGCCTTGGATAAAAAAGAAGTTTGCTTGTAACTTCCGAGAATTTGATTTGAAAAATAAAAAAAACCCTTAAGATTTTTATTCATGAAATAATATTTTTAAAAATGGTGTGAAAAGAACAATTTACAATTTAAAAATAGCTCCTTGATCCATCAATAATTCCTTTATTTTAACCACAGAATTTTCAAAATTCATATTAACATTAACATGTAGATCAAATTCAATATCTGTAGTAACGTCATCGCCAACCCAAGCTACCTTAACTTTTTTCGGCCCAACAATAGAATCGATTACATGAAGGTCTTCCTGAGTTAGCTCTACAGCTGTCATCACCAAGATTGTTCCAGAATCCATAAAAATATAAGCTAACTCAGAAATTCTTCGGATATGTTCTTTCCACTCAACAGCATCATCCCGTTTAATGTCAGCATTCAAACCGTAAAGAATACTTCCCACACCTAAGTAATAAATTTGCTTCCCCTCCAAAAACAATTTCGTCTCTAACATGGATGCAAGTTTTTTTCTTCCAGAATTTTGTTGCCCGGTTATCAAAAGCAAACTCGAATGCTGGTTATTTCTTTCTACTCTATCTTTGTAGGTAACCTGGCTTCGTATCCATTGAGAATTTCTAGTAAAAACACCTTCGCGCAATTTCTCATCATCATCTTGAATAGCTTCTAAGATGATCCCCCCTCCCCAAATCTGTTGCTCATCTAATATCACAAACCGAGATAAGTCGTTATGGGTTTCAGATAACTCAAATACAATCGGAATCTTAAAATTAATTGTAACTTCCGCAATTTCATGTCTTGATATTCTCTTTTTTTCTGAAGCTCTTAAACTATCGGCATCAGTAACTCGATGAATTTCCCCTATCTGCCCTTCTACTCTGGATGTTCCCAGTTTAATAATATAGCTTTTATTAATTGATAATGGGTTATTTCCTAACCAAAAGACACTCGCTCTGATTTTGGTTGAAATCATTGGCGCACGTTCATTTGCTTTGCAAACAACTTCACCTCGTTTGACAAATATTTGGTCTTTAAGAGTAAAACCAGAAGCTTGACCAGTCAAAATAGATTCAGGAGAAGTTGACTTATATGATTCAAAAGTTTTTATATTATTGTGTTTTCCAGAGGGATAAAAAACAATTTCATCCCCTATATTCAGTCTTCCACTTGTTGGGGTACCAACTAAAATCCTTCGATTATCTCCATAATTTGAAAATTTATAAATATCTTGTACAGGCATTCTAAAAGGAGTATTTTTATCAGAGCTTATTTTCTCAAATCGGTCTAGGGACTCCAATAAAGTTTTCCCCTTATACCAAGAAGTCAATTTGCTTGGGGAAGTTAGATTATCTCCAAATTTCCCACTAACTGGAATAAAATCCATAGGCTCAATATTAATGTCAGTTAAAAACTTTAAATATTCTTTTTTGATATTTTCAAAAACTTTCTGATCAAAACCAGCAATATCCATTTTGTTAATTAAAATCAAAACTTGTTTTATCCCTAACATCCCAAGTAGATAACCATGACGCCTAGAATTTTCCATTACCCCTTCATTTGCGTCAATAACAAGAACTGCAGCCTCTGCCCTTGCAGCCCCGGTAACCATATTTTTAATAAATTCAATATGACCAGGAGCATCAATAATTATATAATGACGTTTATCAGATTGAAAAAAAACTCTAGCTGAATCAATCGTTATGCTCTGAGCTCTTTCATCTTTTAATGCATCGATTAGATATGCGTACTCAAATGGCTCATTATTTTGTTTGCAGGTATTTTGGACCAGTTCTAATTTTCCATCAGGCAAAGAGTCTGTATCAGCCAATAACCGACCAATTACAGTGCTTTTACCATGATCCACATGGCCTACAAATACAATGTCCATCTTCTCTTCAACCATTAAGTCTCCCATTCTACATGTACCCATCTCTGCGCAATGTTTCAAGCCCCCCACTATCATCTGCATCCTGAGCTCTACCGTCACGTTCAGCAATATTAGAAAATTTACCAGCCTTTAATTCATCGATGATTTCAGAAACATTTTTTGCATTAGAAGGTACGGGAGAAGTACAAGGATAACACCCTAAAGAACGGTATCTTTTCCCTGAACCTTGATCATAATATAAAGATACAGTAGGTATATTTTCCATCTCGATATATTCCCAGATATTTAATTCTGTCCAATCAAGGAGGGGGTGAATCCTTATATTGGTTCCTGGCTGGAAATCTGTGTTAAATTGTTGCCAAAATTCAGGAGGCTGCTCTCCAATCTTCCAATCATTATATTTATCCCTTGGAGAAAAATATCTTTCTTTAGAACGAGAGCCTTCTTCATCTGCCCTAGCCCCCACAATTACCCCAGTAATAGGTTCAGTATTCTTATCTAATTCGTACTCACCTAATTTGTGATTATAGCGATACCGATTACCTTCACCTGATAAAGTTTTTTGAAGAGCTCCTGTTTTTAACAATCCACAGCATTTAATTCGGTCAATAGCTCCGTCAGGAAAAGTTAAGTTTTGATTAAGACTTTCCTCATTTTGCCCATAAATCATAGGTAATTCCCACTCTTTTGTTAGCCTATCACGGTACGCAATCATCTCTGGTATTTTAAAATTTGTATCAATGTGAATTAAAGGGAACGGAACATGTCCATAAAAAGCTTTTTGGGTTAAATATAATAAAACTGTACTATCTTTACCCATTGACCATAACATGCCTAAGTTTTTGAAATTGGCATAGGCTTCGCGTATGATATTGATACTAATATTTTCAAGTTCCTTTAAATGATTCATTCAATAATACTCTGCATCTTTATAATATTATTTAATATTAAATATTTTATAATTTCTTCAACACATTCATCCGGAGACATCTCGGCTGTGTTAAGGATAATTTCAGGGTTAATTGGCTTTTGATACTCAGAATCAATCCCGGTAAAATCTTTAATCAAACCTTTTCGAGCCTTACTGTATAGGCCTTTAGGATCTCGTTTTTCACAAATAACCAAATCGCAATCAACAAAAATTTCAATAAACCCAGTTTTTGGCAATAACTTTCTGACATTTTCCCTATCTTCTACAAACGGGCTAATGAAGGTTGTTAACACCAAATTTCCGGCATCAAAAAATAATTTGCTGATTTCACCAATCCTTCTAATATTTTCAGTTCGGTCATTATCAGAAAACCTTAAATCAGAATTTATTCCAGTTCGAATATTATCTCCATCAAGCAAAAATGTGTGGGCAAAAAATTGGTCAACTAATTTTTTTTCGAGATAATTAGCGATTGTAGATTTCCCACTTCCAGAAAAGCCAGTAAACCACAACACACAAGGCAGATGTCCATTTAATTTAATTCTTTGATCAATGCTAATGAGAGACTGATTTGGAAATATATTTTTCATAGAATCTATTTGCTTACAAAATTTTTGCTAGGTTAATGCAATATAATAATTGTGAAAATGAAATTCTGAAATTTAAATAAGGTTTTCTAAAATTTATTTACATTAAAAACAGAATTCATAGATTATAACCTAATTATTTCTTCTGTTTTTTCATGATTTCAAAAAATATTGTTAGTTTTAGAGTAAAATGATTTTTAAGTTAGAAATAATTGAATCAACTAAATGCTCTCTTATTCAAAAAATCAGGAGGTTTTCCCATTCAAAAAGATGATTACAAAATTTTGGTACCTAGGATTATTTATATAAGGAGGATCATAAGCTTATTCTTAAGCATATTGTCTTTGTTCTTTTCAATACCACTAATCCTAGTTATTTCAACATTGATAAAATTAGAAACCCCCGGCCCAATATTTTTTATTCAAAAAAGGATGGGGAAGAACGGAGAACTATTCAATTTATATAAATTCAGGACGATGTACATAAATTCTGAAGATCTACTTGAAACCTTATTAACGGCAAATGACCAATACTATGCAGAATATAAGGTTTTCCACAAAATAAAATTAGACCCAAGGATTACCCCATTGGGAAGAATCCTAAGAAAAACCAGCTTAGATGAATTACCTCAAATTTTAAATATCCTCCTAGGGGATATGAACTTTGTTGGCCCAAGGGCCTATCTTCCAAGTGAAAAAAATAAAATGGCTGGCCATAACAACATAATTCACAAAGTAACTCCAGGATTAACAGGTTGGTGGCAAGTAATGGGGCGCAACAATATCAGTTTTCAAAAAAGGTTAGAATTAGATGTATATTACATTAGGAACTTTACATTTTGGCTCGATTTTTATATCTTCATGAAAACCTTTACGATGATATTTACTGGAAATGGAGTTTAATTTACTTTCCAAATATAAAGAATCTTTCAATTTTCACTCCGCGAATATTTAATTTTTATTAAATATTTTCTCTTTGTTAGTTACTTCAGCCCAGCATTATTATGAGGAAATTCCTGAATAATGAAAAAATCAATATTGAATTTTCCAAAGCTAAAATTTAATTTCAAGTGGTTATGGAAAATTGGAGCAATTCAATTCTTCCTTGCTGCCATTTCCATTTTAAAATTCGAGCAAAGCCAAACCAATACAGGAATATTTGGTTATTCACCGCAAAGACTGATTCTTTTTTCATTTACAACGCTAATTGGAATAATTATTTTAATAGTATCCAATAAAATAATTTCTGAAATTGAACAAAGAATAGATGCTATTTTAAAAAAGAATTATTCGTCATTTTCCATTTTTAGTTTAACTTTATTTTTTATTAGTTTAGTAATTTTTCTAATACCTCCAATAGCCCTTGGAGAGTATTGGTTTTATTTCCAGCACTTACAACCTCTCCTAATCGTACTAATTTTATTTCCTTTACAATTGACTTTTTATAAAATATTCAAAAATAAAAAATGGCCTCAAAAAAGAATTTCATTGATTCCCTGGATAATTACATTTATATTATTTTCTATATGGATATTTATATCAAAATCAAAATATGGAATTACTCCTGACACTCACTTTTGGAACGTTTTAGGAATACCCCTCACTAGTTATCAATTTCTCGTAATATTTTTGATATCCATAATATCAACATATTTAATATCATTAATTAAAAAACCTGAAAAACTTATTTTCTCAAAAATCGACATCATAATTGCAATTTTATTATATTTAACTACAATAATTGTTTGGTTAAATACTCCAATGAACAAACATTATTTTTCTCTTGAACCTACTTACCCATACTTTCAAGCATTTCCTTACTCTGACGCTCAAATCCATGATCTTGGGGCCGAATCGATTATTAATGGTTGGGGAATAAATTTTGGCAATATGACGGGAAAACCACTATATATAGCAATCCTTGCAGTCTTAAAATTAATTTCAAACAATAATCTTAAATTTCAAGCTTTTTTTCAAATTTCTATACTTTCAATAATAATTCCAATTTTATATTTCTTTGGTAAACACTTTTTCAGCGAGTTTTTCGGATTAGCTCTTTCATTGGTGATTTTATTTAAACAACGAAACGCAATAGTATTATCTTCAATTGTTGCAGGCGTAAATCCAAAATTATTTATGTCAGAAAACTTCACTTTAATGTCACTTATAATTTTTTCAGGGATGTTATTCCTCTGGAATAGGAATAAAAATAGAAAAAACTGGTTTCCGGTAATTAACGGAGCAATACTCGGCTTATCTTGTTTATTAAGGCCAAACCCTCTGCTCCTTGTTCCATTTATTCTGCTTTTTATGCTCTTAGCAAATTGGAAAAACAAAAATTTATGGGTTTTTCAAAGTATTTCATTCGTTGTTGGGTTCATAATATTTTTTTCCCCTTGGCTATTTATAGGAAAAAGCCCTTCAGGAACTCCTTTTATTTTTAATAAAATAAATAATCTCATTGAAAAACGATATTCATACTCTGAACTTTCAGAAACAAATAGTGAATTTCAATCCCTTCAATTAATTTATAAGGGTTTTTCAAAAATTGCAAATCCAATAATTAATTCATCAGATAACCAAGTTCCTCCTATTGATTTACAAAAGTTCCCAGACTTCGTCTTCAACCATACTATTCACAATTTTATTGGGGGCTTCTTAACCTTGCCGGATTCCTTCCACATAGAAGATCAAAACTTAATTCAATTAGTTCAAAGAATTTATTGGCTTGATGGAGAAAATGAAAAATGGACAGGTCAACTTGATAATGATCAGGCATTATTTATTGGAATAAATATAATAATCTTCTCTTTTGGATTGTTCCATAGTTGGAAAGAATGGAAATGGGGAGGGCTGACACCTTTTTTAATTTTTTTAGTTTACTGTCTCTCCCTTGGCTTTGCAAGAAATTCAGGCTCACGATACTTAGTTCCAATTGATTGGGTTATTTATTTTTATTACATCCTCGGCCTTATCTATATAATTAATTTCTTTTTCAATGGGCTCTTAAATGAAAAAAATATTAAAACTAATTTGGAATTGGATATGCCCATTGAGAGAACACAAGATAATAAATATTTAAAAATACTTTTGAGTACAATATTAATTGGGTTGTTCTTATTAATACCTATTTCATCTATTAAAAATAAAAATATATCTCCATTATGCAGCACTTCACTCATATTGAATGCTGAGAATCAAAAAACCTATGAATCCCATAAGGGAGCTATTTCATTGATTACAGGGCAAATATTATATCCAAAAGTAAAAGAAGATCAAATTTTTGCTACACTTCTAATTTGTAATAGTTTCAAAACAATAAATTTCAATTCTGATAATCAATTATACAATCATGGAGATTATGTAGTAGTCGCATTTGAAACCGAAACTTCAAATGAAATAGTTTTCATCTCCCCACTAGAAATTAAGTAATTAGAAAAAAAATACCAAAATTGTTGATGTGCTCTGCCTCAAAGTATAATTAAAATATTAAAACTATTTTTACATTCATCCAATATTAGTAGAGGGTCTAATGCTCGTATTTATAACAACAGTTAAACTGCCAAGTTTGAGCAAATCTTACGCGGAAGTTTGGGAACTACTTAACAATACCTTATATTCGGTATGTAACCAACAGGATGAAAACTTCAGGGTTATTGTTGTATGTGACAAACAATTGCCCCTCTCCCATCATTCAGAATTAATCAGCAAATATACAGAATTTGTAGAGGCAGATTTCCCCGATCACGGGATGGATGTAATCGATAACTTTCACCGCTATGGAAATTTACCAAAAAATATAAAAGACCCTCAGTGGTGGAATAACGGGGATTTACAAGACAATTTGTTTAAAAATAATCAGGCCCCAAATTTCACTCAGGATGTAGATCTTTTAAATGGAAAAGGGAATTGGGTAATTTCCAAACTAAAAATCATAATATCCCTCATCAGAAAAAAAAGGGTCGAAATCAGAAAAACTCGGAAATTAAACCTAAAAACTAATATTTTTAATATGAAATTTTCTTCAGAAAAGGATTTAAATTTCATGGCTAATGTTGTTTTGAACAAAGGATCAAAACTCTTAATAGGTCTTTTGGCTGCAAAAAAATATCATCCTGAATATGTCATGTTTTTCGATGCTGACGATTACATCGGCAACGATATATCTGCCTATGTAAATTCTCATCCTGGAGAGAATGGCTGGATCATGGCTCATGGTTACAAATTATTAGGCAACCGAATTGCCCCGTTTTACAGGAAAAATTCTTTTTGTGGAACTGGAAATGTTTATAATTTCTCGATACTTTTGGAAGAATTTTCTCAAAATGCTGATGTAAAAAATACACAAAATGAAATTTTTGAATATGTCAATTCTGAATTTCTAATTTCAATTGGCCAACATGAAAGAACTCGGTCCTATCAAATAAAAAAGGGGCGCCCTTTTAAAGAATACCCCACAAAAAGCGCAATGCAACTTCTAGGACATGTTGAAAGCAATGAATTCTCTAGGAGATCTATGCGCGGAAAAGAAGCATTTGTTCGTATTCAAAAAGCACAAAAATATAAGAAGTTCGCCCCAATCCCCACTACCTTAATTAATTATTTTAATGTTTTACCAAAAAACACAACCAAAGTCTTTTGCCTAGGTTTTCATAAAACAGGGACAACTTCGATTGATTTTGTTTTACAAGATATGGGGTATCAAGTTTCAAAGTATTATAAACAACAGAATAAAGATTTTTACTTAGCGCTTCAAAGAGGAGATTTTTCTGAAGTGAAGAAAAAATCTGAATTGTATAACGCTTTCCAAGATACACCGTGGTACCTTTTCTATAAGGAATTTGATCAATGGTACCCAGGAAGTAAATTTATTCTAACCACTAGAGATAGCCAGCCATGGTGGGCAAGTTTTCTAAACTATTTTAGTTTTCAAACAAACATTTTATTTAAATACATATATGGTTTTTCAAAACCAACAAAAAACAAAAAAAATATATTTATCAAAAGATTTGAAAACCATAATAGAGAAGTAGTTGACTATTTTAAAGACAGACCGGATGACCTTTTAGTTGTTGATGTTAGTGATGAGGAATCCTTAAAAAAGGTTTGTGCTTTTTTAGGTAAAAATTCAAATTATTCAATTATGCCTCATACAAATTCAAAACTTCGAAGGCCTACAAAGAAACCTTTAACTAAATTGAAACAAATTTATAAAACATTATATATTGCATTTATAAGTATTGTAAAAAGAATATACGGTTATATTATTTCAAAATTGTTCTTAACATCATCCCCTCCTATCCTTATTGGAGGTTGTCCAGAATCAGGAAAAAAATGGCTCTTATCTATTCTATCTAGCGATCCAAAAATTCATGCAATATCACGTGAAATCAAACTAAAACAAATACGCCGACATCCACTCCTTCCTCAACGCAATAAAATTTCTAAAAATAACATCACCAATGGCTCAGGTCCACTTAACCCATTAATACTAAAATCCATCCTCTCTTCTGACCCCATATTAAATTCAAAAAAACGTTGGTGTGGTGTTAGCTCACTCAGCGTTCTAGTTTACGATCAATTATTAAAGTATTATGGGAAAAAGATAAAAATTATTAATATGGTGCGAGATGGAAGGGATGTTGTAACTGAGAAAAACAGGATTGTTGCAGGAAGATTTGCTGTATCCAGTAATCAGTGGGTGCACGATATTACAGCGGGTAGAAAGCTGGAACGACATCCCCAAGTGTTAACTATTAAATATGAAGACTTAGTCCAAAATTTTGAGAAGACAATTAATGAATTGAAAAAATTCATAGGTGAAGATGACTTTTCACTTTTATTAAAATATCCAAAAAACGCTACCATTATGGAAGACCGACCTTGGATAGGAAAATATAAACAACCCCAATATATTCAAAAAGTTGAAAGCCTTCTCAACGTCCCAGGAGCCATTGAAAACCTTCAACATTATGGTTATTTGGATTAATTTAACATCACATTTAAGGTTACCAAGAACTACAAAATAATCAAGGAATAATTACATGATTATATTTATCACCACCGTAAAACCTCCTGAAAAAAGCCAATCCTATGAAAAAGTTTGGCGAATGTTAAACGACACTCTCTTCTCAGTGTGCAGTCAAATAGACCAAGATTTTCGAGTAATCGTTGTCTGCGATTTGATAAAACCATTATTTCACCATTCAGAATTAATAAATAAATACACCGAATTTATCGAAGTAGATTTCCCCACCCCTGGGAAAGATGTAATCGAAAATTTCAACTTATTAGGAAATCTAACACCAGCATTTGACGACCAAAAGTGGTGGGTTAATAAAAGAGATACTACGGAAAGAACTTTCATTAGATCTCCGAAGATTTTTCTTAAACAAATATTTGAAAAATTTTTAAAGGAGAAAAATTTTTATAAATTAAGAAGCCTTTACCAAAACATTAAAGGGGTTAGAAAAAATATTCATAATTTTAAGGAAGGAAACAAGACTACCATCCTTAAAGAAGATTATTTTTACATTGCAAATGTTGTATTAAATAAAGCTTCAAAACTCTTAATGGGGATTTTAGCAGCAAAAAAATATAACCCCGAGTATGTCATGTTCTTCGATGCAGACGATTATATTGGCAACGATATTGCTGCCTATGTGAATTCTCATCCAGGTGAGAATGGCTGGATAATGGCTCATGGGTACAAGATTTCAGGCAACCGAATTGCCCCATATTACAGAAAAGATTCAATTTGTGGGACAGGGAATATTTTCAACTTTTCATTATTAACCGAGAATTTGCCTAAAGAAATAACAGAGAAAAGCACACAAAACGAAATTTTTAAATTTGTTGATTCTGAATTTCTCATAACTGTTGGGAAACATAGAAAAGTTCAATCATATTTTCAAGATAATGGTTTTCCCTTTCTTGAATACCCGACCAGGAGTGTGGTTCAATTGCTAGGGCATAACGAGAGTTCGCAAGAGGCAAGAAGGATTATTCGCGGAGCATCTCTTGATCCTCGAATAAAAACAATTCGAAAAGACCGAAGATATTCTCCAATTTCTTCCGCATTAGTACATTATTTTAATGTTTTACCGATTAATCCTGAAAAAGTTTTTTGCATCGGTTTTCATAAAACTGGAACTTCTTCAATTGATGCATTATTAAGAGATATGGGATATCAAGTAGCAAGGCATTATAAGTCTTGGGATGAGGATTTTTATTCGGATCTTAAGCGCGGAGATCTTTCTGAACTAAAAGAAATGTCAGAGTTATTTGATGGGTTTCAGGATAATCCTTGGTTCCTGTTTTACAAAGAGTTCGATCAATGGTATCCCGGCAGCAAGTTCATTCTCACGACAAGAAATAGCCAATCATGGTGGACTAGCTTCATGAATTGTTTTATTAATGTGACAATCCCTTTATTTGACTATATCTATGGGCAAAAAAATCCAGCTGGCCATAAGAAAATATTTGTAGATCGTTACAATAAACATAATCAAGATGTGAAAGAATATTTTAAAAACAGACAAGAAGATCTCTTGATAATTGATATCGGTGAAAAAGATTCGATTCAAAATATCTGTAATTTTTTAGGTAAAAGTTCTAATTACAAAAACATGCCTCATAAAAACGCTCAACTGAACAAATCTAAAAAGGGGGAAATCATTAACATTTTTAATAAAATTATAAAAACCAAGAATAAAAAAATCTTTTAAAATTATTAAATTTATCTTCACCCCCGATCATCATTGGCGGTTGTCCCGAATCTGGAACAGAATTAATGCTATCGGTTTTATCTAACCACCCAAAAATTCATACCATCACAGAAAATATAAAATTAAAAAAACCTTTTACACCACCCATTGCTTCCCAAAAGACTAAAAACATCAAAAAATACTGGCCAGCTCAAAAAAGGAGGGATAGATCGTCAAAAGTTGATTCCTTTACTATTTAAAGAGCCTATTCAAAATTCTAGTAAAAGATGGTGCGGTAAAAACAATTTAAGTGTTTTAGCATATGAAATTATATTAACTCAATACAAGGGAAATTTACGAATTATTAACATGGTTCGAGATGGTAGAGATGTCGTTACAGAAGCCCATAAAAATGTGTCAGGTCATTTTTCTGTCTCGAGTGAACAATGGGTTCATGATGTTGAATCAGGTATTAAAACCGAAAACCATCCACAAATATTAACTATCCGATATGAAGATTTAATCAAAGATTATGAAAATACAATAAAAAAAGTGAGCATATTTATCGGAGAAAATGATTTTTCACTATTCTTAAAGTATCCTAAAGGCGCAACAATCATAGAAGATAAACTATGGATTGGGAGGAGCAAACAGCCCCAATATTCTAAAAAGGCAGAAAATCTTCTTAAAACAAAAGGGGCTCTTGAATGCCAAAGACATTATAATTACTTGGAGAATGAAGCAGATATAATAAATTAAATATATTAAAATGAAAAATAAAAAACGAAAAATAAAAACTGAACACCTAAAAAGGTATTTGTCTCCAAAGGAACAAATTAACCAACTAAAATATATACCTCGAGCTCTCAAACTTGTCTGGGAAGCCGCATCTGGGTGGGCTTTATCTTCAACCATATTACTTATAATTCAAGGGCTTTTACCTGCCGTTTCCATCTTTCTTACCAGAGAAATGGTAAATGCGTTAGTCTTGGTCATAGATAGTAATGGAGATTTGGATATTTTGATTTCAGCATTGCCAATAATTTCCTTTTTAGGATTAACCATATTGGCAAAGGAAATTATAGGAGATATCCAAAATTATGTAAGAACCGTCCTCGCTAACAAAACGCAAGATTATATGTTCAATTTAATCTTCAAACAAACCACCACATTGGATATGCAATTTTATGAGTCCCCCCTATATTATGATCAATTACAGAGGGCATCTACTGATGCTGTATCTCGTCCATTAAGTTTACTTCAAAATTTAAATAGTCTGCTCCAAGGTGCTATTACTTTAATAACGATGTTGGGAGTCCTTTTTACATTTTCTTGGTGGATTCCCCCATTATTAATAATTGGGACATTGCCTTCTTTAAGAATATCATTACAATCAACAAAAATCCGTCAAAAATGGAGACTCAAAAACACTTTTGAACAACGCAGACTAGTTTATTATAAACAAACCTTAACACAAGCGAAACCGGCTTCGGAACTAAGGATTTTTGGGCTTGCTAATTATTTTCAAGAATTGCATAGAAAATTAAGGAAAAAGTTAAGAGAAGAATCTTTAGGTCTTCTATGGAATAGTTTAAAAAGAAAGTTTGGGGCAAATATTATTGGATTGATGGTTATGATTTCATCAACAGGATGGATGGCTTGGTATGCATTTCAAGGTAATTTAAATTTAGGGGATATTGTAATGTTTTGGCAAGCAATTAACCAAGGTCGCTCCCTAATACGACAACAATTTAATAGTGTGGATAGCTTGTATAACGATTTGCTTTTTTTAGACGACCTTTTCACCTTTTTAGATTTGAAACCAATTATCAAAGACCCCCCTAATCCGACAAAAGTCCCCCCTGGATTGAATAAAAGCATAAATTTAGAAAATATTACATTCAGATATCCTTTTAGCGAATCAACAGCTTTAGAGAATTTTAATTTAATAATTCCAGCAAAAAAAATAGTAGCAATAGTTGGAAAAAATGGAGCAGGCAAAAGCACTTTATTTAAATTACTCTGCCGTTTTTATGATCCTGAACAAGGAAAAATTACTTGGGATGGTGTTGATATAAAAGACATGGAACAAGAAGAAATTCGAAGACGAATAACAGTCCTTTTCCAAAACCCCTTAGTATTTGATGATAGCGCAGCGGACAATATTAAGTTTGGAGATTTAGAAAATAACCCAACACTTGATCAAATAAAAAGCGCTGCAGTTTCAGGTGGAGCTCAAGAGATAATTAATAAATTGCCAGATGGGTTTGACACCATGCTAGGTAAAAGGTTTGGGAAAGCTGATATTAGTATCGGGGAATGGCAAAGAATGGCATTGTCTAGAGCCTTCATTCGAGAAGCAGAATTAATAATTCTTGATGAGCCTACGAGTGCAATGGATAGTTGGGCAGAATATTCCTGGATGAAACGTTTCAGAAAAATGGTTAACAATCGTTCAGCGTTAATAATTACCCACCGTTTTACGACTGCTATGCAGGCTGACATTATTCATGTCATGGTTGATGGTTGCATTACTGAATCGGGTTCGCATGAAGAACTTATTGCCTACAATGGTTTATATTCCAAATCTTGGAAACAACAAATGAGAGAGGCTGAAAAAAAATAATTTGGAAATACTTGAGTAATTTTTTCTTAACCCCTTTGAATCCAATTTCAATCAGGAGATACCCCTTTGTTAGTTTTTATAACATGTGTAAAAAATCCAGTCAACAGCGTGTCCTACGAGAATGTATGGCGCTTATTAAATAACACCTTATATTCAATTTGTAGCCAACAAGATCCAGATTTTCGCGTGATTGTGGTCTGTGACAAAGTACTGCCACTTTTTCACCACGAAAATCTTATCAATACATACACTGAATTTGTAAAAGTGGATTTTCCAAGTCACGGGGAAGAAGTGATTAATGATTTTAATCGCCTGGGAAATTTGTCACCCCCTTTAGATAATCCTAAATGGTGGAAAATTCAAAATGATTATATAACTTCTATTGAATTAAAAAATAGTGGCAACCGAAGTTTTTTATTGAAATTCTTGAAAAATTTGGCAGGACAAAGGGTCTATAAGAAACTGCAACGGACAAAACTCCAATTTCAACTATGGTGGAAAGATAAAAAAAAATTCAAACCAATACGTTCTCGCGATAATGAGAATATTGCCAATGTTGTCCTGAATAAGGGGTCAAAGCTTTTGGTTGGTATATTAGCTGCGAGAAAATATAATCCTGACTATGTGATGTTTTTCGATGCAGATGATTATGTAGGAAAAGATATTTCGGCTTATGTGAATTCACATCCGGGGGAGAATGGATGGATTATGGCGCATGGCTACAAAATGTCTGGTAAAAAAATTGCACCCTATTTTGGATGGAATTCTATAAGTAGGACTGGAAATATATTCAAGTTTTCCATTCTGATGGAGTTTGTAGGACAAGGAGTATTTGAAAAGAGCTCCCAAAACGAATTATTCAACCATGTAGATTCAGAATTAATTATTAGCATCGGGAAAATGGACCGGGCTCGTTCTTTCTTTGAAGAAAGAGGACATCAGTTACTTCAATATCCTACAAGAAGTGCTATTCAAGTGGTTGGGAATAATGAGAGCTCCGAATATACCAATAGAATAACTTTTGGGGAGATATTTGATGATACGCTCGGAAATTCACAAAGGGTCGGAGAAATCACTACTATTTCTTCAACACTCGTTGATTATTTTAATGTTTTACCAGATAATTCAATAAAGGTGTTTTGTCTAGGTTTTCAAAAAACGGGTACTACCTCTGTTGATTGGGTACTTGCAGACATGGGTTACCATGTTGCCAAAGCATATAAACAGCCAGATGCTAAATTTTCAAAGATGCTTGAAAGAGGAGACTATTTAGAATTAAAACATGTAACAAAACTTTTTGATGCTTTTCAAGATATTCCTTGGTTTTTATATTACAAGGAATTCGACCAGTGGTATCCCGACAGCAAATTTATTCTTACTATTCGCGAAAGCCTCTCTTGGTGGAAGAGTTTTTCCCGTTATTTTCGGACAGAGAGTTATCCTTTATTTGAATATGCATATGGTTTTGAAAACCCGATTGGGAATAAGGAGGCCTTAATTGAGCGTTATGAAAACCATAACCGAGATGTGATCGAGTACTTCAAGGATAGACAAGATGATTTACTTGTGATTGATGTGAGCGAAAATAACACTCTGCAAAAAATCTCTGCCTTTTTAGGCAAAAGCTCATCTTATGAAACAATGCCTCATAAAAATGCGAGCTTGGGAAAACCGACGGAGGACAAGAAAAAAAGCTTGATTAAGCAATTTGGAAAACTTAAGAAATTAAAACAGATTTCCGTCTCTTCAAGAACAAAATTGTCAACTTTTTCAGCACCACCTATTATTATCTCAGGGAGCAGGAAATCAGGTGTTAGATTAATGGTCTCGATGCTTTCCTGTCATCCTAATATCCACGAGGTACTTAATGTAAAGCTAAATCCCCCTATTCGTCATCCACTTACGCCGGAAGCGGACCGACACAGAAAATTCGATCTGACGATTCATAATGATACAACTTCACCTATCGATCTTAAATTCCTTCACCAAAAACTCTTGATGAATAAAATCTCGTTATCTGCTAAACGTTGGTGCGGGGGCAGCCGTCTAGGAATATTAGCTTATAATCGTCTTTTGGCATATTACGGAGAAAATATTCGAATTTTGAACATGGTAAGAGATGGCAGAGATGTGGTGACAGAGTATGATAAAAGGGTAATGGAAAAATACGTGGTTGATAGCGAGAGATGGGTATATGATGTTAAACTTGGTGTTGATGTCAAGGATAGTCCTCAGGTGCTAACGATACGCTATGAGGATTTAATCAATGATTATGATAGAACAATCAACAGGGTGTGTGAATTTATTGGAGAAAAAGATGTAACACCCCTGCTTAATTACCCAAGAGGTGCAACATTCATCGAAAGCGGCTATTGGATTGGAAAATGGCAGCAGCCCCAATATTCTGATCGAATCGAACACTTGCTCCAAACCCCTGGTGCCTTGGAATATCTTCAATACTACGGGTACACACAGTAAATTTATTATTAATAGGGATAATCTCATGCTCGTATTTTTAACAGCCATAAAACACCCTTCCAACAGTCAATCCTATGATGATGTTTGGCGCTTGCTGAATAACACTTTATTTTCTGTTTGCAGTCAAAGCGATCAAAAATTCCGAGTTATAGTTGTTTGTGATAAAAAACTTCCTCTATTCCATCACCAAGAAATTATCAATAAATACACAGACTTCATTGAAGTAGACTTTCCAAGCCATGGGGATGAAGTGATTCAAAATTTCAATCGTTTGGGAAAGGTGGCTATCCCCGTAGAAAGCCCAAAAAGGTGGAAGCAGTGGAGCCAAGATACTAAAAAATCACCATTTAAGATGAGCTCAAAACTCTTGAAATTTATTCGGAAACTGAGGTGCTGGAATACCAATAAGTCAAAACGTCAGCAATATATGTCTAAAGAAGAGAGTAAGCTGATGGCCAATTATGCATTAAACAGAGGTTCAAAACAACTAATTAGTATTTTAGCTGCAAAAAAATACAATCCTGAATATGTATTGATCTTTGATGCAGACGATTATGTTGGCAGTGATATTTCATCTTATGTGAACGCAAATCCAGGAGAAAATGGTTGGATAATGTCAAATGGCTATAAGTTGATGGATAATCTGATATCGCCATTTTATTCAAAAAATTCTTTTTGTGGAACTGGAAACATATTAAATTACTCCCTATTACAGGAAATCATATCACCTGAAGTGAATGAAAAAAGTACACAAAATGAGTTATTTGAAAATGTAAATTCAGAGTTTCTTATTATTTTAGCTAGACATGGAAAAGTAAGATCATATTTTGAAAAGAAAGGTCGCCCTTTTCTAAGTTATCCTACAAGAAGTGCAGTTCATTTGCTCGGGCATGAAGAGAGCAATGATTTTCTTAGAAGAACAATAAGGGGTGAGCCAGCATCTTTGAGATTAGAAACCGCACAAAAATTTTCTGGCTTTGCCCCCATTTCACCAGACTTAGTTCATTATTTTAATATTTTACCTAAAAATACCCAAAAGATTTTCTGTGTTGATTTTATTAGATCTAGCACTAATCCAGTTCAGACTATTTTCGAAGATCTGGGCTATCAAGTATCAAGAAGTTATAGAAAATCCGAGAATGAGTTTTGGAAGAAACTTGAACAAGGTGATCATTCTGAGATTAAGCAAGCTTCAAAAATGTTCGATGCTTTTCATGATGCACCTTGGTTTTTATATTACAAAGAATTCGATCACTGGTACCCCGACAGTAAATTTATCTTGACTGAACTAGATGACCACTCATGGTGGATAAGTTTTAAAGATTATTTCAAAAATGAATACAAGCCTCTAACAAAATATATTTTTGGGATTGACAACCCAGTTGGTAATAAAGAAGTTTTTATACAGAACTATAAACGACACAATTCTGATGTGATCGAGTACTTCAAGGAGAGACCAGATGACCTGCTAGTCGTCAATCCGAAAGAAAAAAATATTGCACAAAAAATCTCAACATTTCTGGGAAAAAGCCCTCCTAATGAAGAAATCCCACAGGCAAATGAGAGGCGGCGTGCTCTGATACATAACAGCATAGAGAACAAGGTAAAACCCAAGATATTACCAATCAATACGCATCTAATAAGAACAAACAAAGCCGAAGGCAAGGCCCAGGAAAAGATTAATTTTTCGAGCAAATTGAACCAGATGAGTCTTGGCTATCAAAAGATTGGAGATTTTATAACTAGAAGGTCTTTTTATCCATCCGATAAACAATACAATCTTTCAATATCCGAAGATAAAAAATTTGTGTGGTATAGAGTTGGCAAAGTTGGTACAAGGACTATTCTTGATGTTTTTAACCAAGCTAATGTTGCGTTATCCGCAGAACATCCTTATGATATATATTATCCTGTAAACGTGTATAAAGAGTATTTCAAATTTGCTTTTGTTCGAAACCCATGGGACAGACTTGTGTCCCATTGGCAAAACAAAGTAGTAGACCGTAATCTATATGCATCTAATATTGAACTGCTAAATTTTGAAAACTATATAGGTTTTGTTTCAAGTAATATAAATTTGGAATATGGGAATGGACATCTCCGCTTACAATGCAAGTTAATAGATCTAAATCATATTGATTTCCTTGGGCGATTTGAGACTTTTGAGGAAGATCTTGAAGAAGTGATGGATATTATAGGCATTGAGGGAATTATAAAAAAGAAGAATGTTTCTAAGAGGAAAAAAGATTATCGGGAATACTATACAGCTAGTACAAAAGATAAGGTTGCAGAACTTTACAAGAGAGATATAAGTATATTTAAGTATGAGTTCTGAGATTGAGCACCATAGTAGATTGTGTAATTAGTATTCATTGATTTGCCTGCTCGTAATATTTTTGAAAAAAGGTTTCAATTATGTATTAGGGATTTATGGAGAAATTTTTATGCTGGTTTTTGTTGCTTGCATCAAGCACCCCGAAAACAGTCAATCGTATGACAAGGTTTGGCAATTATTGAATAACACCTTGTATTCGGTTTGCAGTCAAACCGATCAAAATTTCCGAGTGATCGTAGTCTGTGACAAAAAACAACCTCTTCAGCACCACGAAGAGATAATTAACAGATACACAGAATTTGTTGAGGTAGATTTTCCGAGTCACGGGGAAGATGTGCTCAACAATTTCGAACTCTTAGGGGATTTATCCCCCCCCCTACACGATCCAAAATGGTGGTCACGGTGGCAAGAAAATGATTTTGCAACCACAAGACCAGAGGGCTATTTTCATATCGCCAACGTAGTGCTCAACATGGCTTCAAAATTTCTTGTTGGCATACTGGCTGCAAAGAAGTTCGACCCAGAATATCTAATTTTCTTTGATGGAGATGACTTTGTTGGCAATGATATTTCTGCTTATTTGAATTCTCATCCGGATGAGAATGGTTGGATCATGACGCATGGCTACAAAATGGTTGGTAACAGATTAGCGCCAATATATAATCCGAAATCATTCTGCGGAACCGGTAATATCCTAAAATACACATTATTGTTGGAGTTCATTGGGGCTGAATTGTCTGAAAAAAGCACTCAAAACGATTTGTTTGAACATATTGATTCTGAATTTTTAATTACCCTTGGCAAGCATCAAAATATACGGTCCTTTTTTGCTAAAAAAGTGAAACCTTTACTTGAATATCCTTCCAGAAGTGTCCTGTACCAAATTTCTCATAATGAAAGCTCCGAGCATACCATGAGAATTATTCGCGGGTTACCAACAGATCGTCTCCAACAAAAAAAGAAATTTGGGAAAACAATGCCCATATCTGCTCCATTAGTTGATTATTTTAATGTTTTATCTAAGGAACCAGTCAAAGTTTTTGGCCTTGGATTTCACAAAACAGGCACCACATCTTTAGAATTGTTATTACAAGATATGGGGTACCAAGTCGCAAGTCCTTATAAAAATAGGGAAAAGAATCATACAATAATGCTAGAAAGAGGAGATCTTTCAGAATTAAAAAAGGTGACTGGTTTATTTGATGCTTTTCAGGATGCGCCATGGTTTTTATTTTACAAAGAATTTGATCAATGGTATCCCGATAGCAAATTTATCTTAACCCTTCGGGATGGACACTCCTGGTGGAAAAGTTTTGAAAATTATTTCCATAAGGAAAACATACCGCTTTTTAATTTTATATATGGCTTTGACAACCCAGTTGGTTATGAAGATATCTTTATACAGAAATTTGAAAGTCATAATCGTGAGGTGATCGAGTACTTTAAAGAGAGACCCGATGACCTACTCATCGTCGATGTAAGTGAAAAAAGTGCGCTACAAAAAATCTCAACCTTTTTAGGTAAAAGTTCTTCGTATCTAGAAATGCCTCACGCAAATGCAAAACTGAGTTCACCATCCAAAAACAAAAGCAAAAAGAAAAGGAAAAGGAAAAGGAAAAGGAAAAGGATTGTGGGGCATTTGAGGAAAATCAAGAAAACAATCAAACAGATTTCAAAGCCATATAATTTCAATATTAAAAAACTCATGCTTTCAGCCCCAATTATCATCAGTGGGAGTAAAAAATCAGGTGCTGAATTTTTACTGTCGGTTCTTTCTTGCCATCCAAATATTCACGCCATACGTAATATGAAAGTAACCTATCAAACAAATCACCCTTTAGCTCTTTCTCCAGATCGATTTTATAAAACCAACCAGGATGATACGATTCCTGAATCGCCAATCGACCTACCCCACCTGAATGCTCTCTTGCGGAGGGAAAAAAAATCTTTGTTTTCTAAGCGCTGGTGTGGCACAAATCGCTTGAGTGTTTTAATGTACGATCAATTTTTAGATTATTATGGTAATAAGGTTCGGATATTGAACCTTATTCGGGACGGTAGAGATGTAGTATCAGAACCTGATAATAAAATAATGGGAAGATACTCTGTTCCGAGTGAAAGATGGGTTTATGATGTTAAAGAAGGTATGAAATTCTGTGACCATCCGCAGGTGTTAACAATCCGATATGAAGATTTGATTCAGGATTATGAGGAAACTATCAGCAGGCTTTGTGAATTCATCGGGGAAAAAGACCCTGCTCCATTTTTCAATTACCCTAAATCTGCAACAATTATTGAAGACAAATATTGGATCGGGAAAGGGCAGCAACCTCAATATTCAGATCAGATCGAGCATTTACTTCAAACGCCTGGTGCAATGGAGAGCCTCAAATATTATGGGTATATTGATTAAAAATTACTATATTTCATTTCAGAGGATAAACTATGCGCACCTCCAATAAAACACGATCTTTACCTGATTTCATTGGTATTGGAGCTCAACGAAGCGGTAGCCAATGGCTGTATAAACATTTGAATTTGCACCCTGAAATTTGGATGCCGCCGATAAAAGAAATCCATTTTTTTGATCGTTTTGACACAACCGTTAAGCTAAATAGAAGTATTAAATTGATGCATGATTTAAGAAGACGTGCAAATGCATATATCTTTCGTCGAAAGTGGAATAAACAACGTAACCTTCATTGGGATTTAACTTACTTTTTAAAGGTCCGAGATTCCGATTGGTATACTTCCCTTTTCCTTCCAGGAGCGGATAAAATTACAGGAGAGATTTCACCATCTTATATGATCTTAGATCAAAAGACAGTCGAAAATATTTATTCACATAACCCGAAATTAAAAATAATATTTATAATGCGTGATCCAATTGATCGTGTTTGGTCAGCTGCAATCAGGGATCTAGCAAAAAATAAACAAAGAGATGCCAGAACAATAAGTATCGAAGAATTTCAAATATTTATTCAAGATATTGGAGCTTCCTTGCGATCAAACTATGTACGCACATTGTCAATATGGGAGTCTGTTTTTCCTCCAGAGCAATTTTATATAAATTTTTATGATAATGTCCAGAACAATCCACAAGAATTTCTGACGCGAATATTTGAGTTTCTTGGTGTCCCAGAAAATTCAAAACATGTCCCAAAAAAACTGCGCAAGAAGGTCAACAGCAGTGAAAGGTATAAGATTGATATTCCAATTGAGATAGAGCATGAAATTGTCAGAATGAACTTAGCACAATTGGAAGAGCTACACCTGAGGTTTGGGGGGGTTACAACTAAGTGGTGGGAAAGATCAAAAAAAGTTTTGGGTTAGATCAACAAGATCAATTATTAAGGAAAGAAAATCGGTCAATCGTTTAACCAGACTCTTGATTGAGATAGACTCATAATTCTTCATACTAAAGAATAAAAAGGTCGATATAAAAAGAAAGAAATCAATCTAATATTCACATCTTGTGTTGTTCTGAAAAACTACCAAAAAGAATTTTGAAAGTGTTATCCTTAAAAACCCATGTCGTACAACCTTTCTTACATTAAGTAAAACAATAAAATAAGTTTCAGGGAATCACCTGCAAAATCCAGTGCAAAGTATCCACCAATTCCAGCCCATGGTATCCACTAATTCCGGAGCATGGTATCCAACAAATCCGGCATAAAGTATCCAAAAAAGAAAAACGCAAGACTGGTCAGAAGTATA
>Ga0209361_1000065_pt1 | contig 127169 bp, 95 predicted proteins | sample SaaInlV_200m_DNA_3_FD_184657 | JGI IMG/M metagenome (GOLD analysis project Ga0209361, IMG submission 184657) | Marine microbial communities from expanding oxygen minimum zones in the Saanich Inlet - SI037_S4LV_200m_DNA (SPAdes) (version 2) | ecosystem: Environmental > Aquatic > Marine >... | reverse complement strand
ATGGAGTGCGCCCCTTCATAACTGGCCGTTGATACTGAACCAGCTCGCCATCCGGTTTGAAGGACGAATGAAAATCTAAATCCCATTTACACAATTTTCTTGACACTCCCTAAATCTTCTGCTTTGATTTTGCTATCTTCAAAAGTGAGCTTCTTTCCCTCTTCATGAAAGATACGCAGGTTGTTCGTGCTAATGTTGCGGTTGGGCTTCAGGAGACTGATCCAATTCTTATGATGTTCTTCCAATACTTCGGTCAGTTCTGGCGCTAAATACCAGGCATCAAAGAGAACTGTTTCAAAGGGTAATTCCTTTTCAACTGCCTGATTGACCAGTGCCACCGCCAGAGAAACCTTCGTCCGAAAGGCTTCATGCAAAGCCAGAAATTCAGGGTCCGTTAGCAGTATTGGCTCAACATCTTTTTTGAACTTATTGCGTTCTTTTTTCTTTTTCGGAATGGCTTCATTCGGGAAATGCTTTTGGACATATTCTTCCCATTCAGTACATTCTTCATAGCGCCTGTAGAGGCGCCAATCGACCGGAAAACGTACTGCCCCGCTCACATAGTGGCTTGTTACCAGATTGTGCGCCATCGGGTAGGTGCCATTGCTATGATTGTAGTGCTTGGCTATGTATTCGAACAAGCTCCCGACATGCTCCAGCAGGGTATCATCAAGCGACAAAACCGATTTCTTTGATCCCAGACGATGCTTTTCTGTTTTCTCAAGCAAATACATGACACGCTCTTCGTTAACTGCTTCGGGTGACCAATCTGCTTCTGAGAAAAAACGGGATAAATTCGTCTTGTCCGAACTGGACAAAACACAGCGACTGATATTTGCCATCGTTTTATTGTCCAGAACGATCAGTCCCGTTAGGTAGTTCTCAAAATGGTGGACTTGTTTTCGGTTTTTGAACAAGCCTTCAAAAGAAGAACTGTGTTCCATTACTATTGGGGCGCACGCTACGATTGGTAATTGCATTTCTCTAATTTAGCACAAGTTCAGCATATTTTCACAACTATCGAGGTAGTTATTTCTTTTGGAAAAAGGAAAATCGCTAATGTAATGAGAATAGCAAATATTAGCAGAAAGAATTTTGAAATTCTCTTGGAAAACATATCGCCCCCTCCGATGGGTGCCCCGATTTATTTGTGCTTGCTACAATATTGGCGTAGTATAAGAAATCTTCTTTTTACCGGCAAGTGACTTTTTTCCTTTTATCAAAATGAACATACGCAGACATAAAAAACACGCCCCATGAAATTGCTCATGGAGCGTGCGCTTTTTGCACTGCCGTTCCCGTAAACCAACATGCCACAAGATTTACGGGACATTGTTGTTTTCGAGATGCTGTTTGCCCATATATGGGGTGAAAAAGAACTCGTTTGTGCCGCCTACGTTGCCGCCAACGTTAGCTTCGGACGAAATTTATACCCGTATATTTGATTTATACCGCGCTGAGCTGGTAACTGTATGACATAAAAAACATCTGAGTATGCAAAGGGCGAGCAATCTATTCGGATTGCTCGCCCTTTTGTGGTCTGCCAGGTATGTCGGTGCCGTGTACAATATCCTCATGTATTGCGTTCCAAGTTTGGGCGTGACTATAATTTCGCATCATTTCTAATGAAAGTAACCAGCTTTTTCTAATTACGCTTACCCAAGCATCGTGTTAGCGATATAATCGCAAGGAAACACAATATTTAGTGAGAGCAAGGATGTACCTGTTGAATGTGTAGTAAGAAGTATTTACTAACAAAGCTCCTCTTATTCTCCCTCTACAAAGCTTTCTGTTTCCAAGTCCTTATCTTCATCAGACGCAATTCCTTTGCGAAAAGCCTTGATACCAGAACCAAGCTCTCCAGCAATCTTGCCAATCCGCCCAACACCAAAAAGTAGCACAACAATTACCAAGATAATGATCAATTCCGTTGAACCAAATCGAATGGGCATAATTTTTCTCCTTAGTTTTCTATAAATTTGTATTTCAAGTACAAAGCATTTTGGTGGAAGAAAAAACGTCATGTTTAGTTTTTTCTCTGTGGTATCAAACCATCCGGTAACATTCTTCAAGACCAATAACTGAAACAACCCGAGCAATAATAAAAAATGAAATTCGTAAAATCCAGCACCTGTTGAAGGCGCTTACAGGTTATAGGCATAAGAGACTACATACGCTCCATAAATCGTTTTTCAATCAAATCTGCAATGCCACGCACATCATTTAAGTCAAACTGAGGCACACCCGAATTTAAAGGGAAATCGGCGGCAACTGCAAATCGTTGTTCATCGCTACCAATCAGTTCGCGACTATTTGCCAACCGGACAACTTCCAAAGCCGGTTTCCCCGCTTGTTTGTATCCCTCAACAAGAATTAGCTCCACATCAGAGATATTCGCAGAAATTTCATCTAGACTAAGTTCATAGTCAATTTTTCGATAAGATGCAATCTTATCTGGAGAAGCAATAACAACATGATCACTACCGGCCTGAGCAAAACGCCAGCTATCTTTACCTGGCTTATCAATATCAAATCCCCGATGAGAATGATGCTTAATCGTTGCTAACTTATAGTTACGGCTTTTAAATTCCGCCACCAGTTTTTCCAGCATGGTAGTTTTACCACAGCCTGATTTCCCAATAACGGTCACAAGAGGAATATGCATAATGTTCCTTTTCAAAGAAAAAATGAAAAATTGACAAGGCTAGATTAGTATAATCACCAACACCATCGATATAGCAACAACAAAGACAATCCGATCCCAACTTCCAATTTGTAAAGGCATAGGCTGACATCTCTCGGGGCAAAAAGCGCGAGTCTCAGCAGCCAAAGCAATTTCTTCGCTACGGCGCAGTGCATTGGTTATAACTGTTAAAAACAAAAGACGGATTCCGCGCCAGCGCTGTTTTCGTAACCCACCTCGCATCCACAGGCTTCGCCAAGTATTAATAGCCGCGGTCTTCAAAGAAGGCAAAAGGTTCAAAGCCACTCCCATTGAAAAACCCAGCCCTTGTAAACCAAAGCGTTCCAGCAATCCAGCAATAGATGAAATATCCACTGAATTAGTAAACCCGTCTACTGAAGCTAAAACTACAATAACACGCAAGAATATTTGTAGACTTATACCTACTCCCTCTGACGAGTACGGGATACTCCAAAAACTGCGATCTAGGTCACCCAGCAAAAAAATCGGCGGGACAACTAGAACTGTAATCATCATTAACCAGCGAAAACGAAGTAAGCTACAAAAGGAATGTGGATAAATAATCACTATGACTAATAGACATATCACACCAGCCAACAACAGATGCTTCACTGGTGTTAGCATCACTAAACCAAGTGACCAAATGAAAATGGTCAAGTAGCCAAGAGTTCCCAGCTTACCTGAAGCTCTCTTTCTGGTTTTTTCAAATTGCATACGATTGTCGCTGATCATTGTAAAATCTCTAGCTCTGCTAACATACGAAGATTAAGTTTACCGCCTTCATCAGGTAAAACCATACGGTAGTTCCCATCATCAGCAGAGAGGGAACTGCCATCTGCTAGTGCATAAGCAACCAACACATTATCTTTCAAAATCTGAGTCGGGTCATAATTAACAGAATAGCCATCAGTAGCAACGGCCTTGAGGGCCTTGAGGGTATCCGGGTTGACACTTACGACCTCAAGAAGTGTTGACATTCTTACACCCTTATAAAACACGCCGTTGAAACTCACATCCTCAGACGGCAACGACTGTAAATCTTCCAACACGAAGGTTTCTTGAATATCTCCAATGGTTACGAGCAGAACTGCTTCATCTATTTCAGCACTTTGTCCAGAATTTGGGATACAAGCTACCAGTGATAATAAGGCGATTAAAGTGATTACGGCTTTTTTCATTGTTTTTTATCCTCATCAAATTTATTTACAATTATTTCTGTATCTTCAAACTTAGCTCTGCCCAAACGCAACTGCAATTGACGCGCAATATCCCATCCTAACCAGCCTACTACACATCCAATAAATAAGTGAATAGCCAGCAAAGCCACGACAATCCAGAGTATGGCATCTGTTTTTAGTGAAAACAATCTATTCCCTGTATCTAAAAGATCTAACCAAATAACGAATACACTGCGCCCAAAAAACAAAGGGCCCGTCAAGAATGGATGCACTAACACCCAAGTCACCCCCAATGCTCCGGTCAACATAAATGAGAAGCGACGAGGTTTTTCTGATAAGGTAAGGACAATTTCAGCAATTAATGCTTCAGTTATTATCCCAATCATTGGGCCCAATATCACTCCACCTAGACTAAACAACTTCAATAACATAGCCACCATGCCTACAAAAAATGTAGACCCTTTCTTTGGAACAAAAATGCGCCCCACTAAAGCTATCAGCAACCCTGCAGCTGCTAAAACTACTCCGCTAAAAGGTATGTTCAATGACTTCAATACTGAGCCCAAACTGATCTCGACAATGCCCCACAAAGTGCCAAAAACAGCGACTGTAACTAATTCACGCGTTGAGAGTTTCATAGATTACTCTTTCTTCTTTTTCTATGTTTTGCTGTTGCCTGGGTTTCCCTGAAAGGCAGATGCGCCCGTTCTTCATTAGTAGTATGTGCCGAGCATAATGATGTACTAATTTGTAATCATGGGATATCAGGAGGATGGCTGTCCCTTGTTCATTGAGCATCGTTAAAAAATCCATCAGCCGCTGCAAATGTCCCCAATCCTGACCCAAGGTAGGCTCATCTAAAATCAATAAGCGCGGGCGAAGGCCTAAACAAGCACCCAATGCTGTACGTTGCTGCTGACCAACAGAAAGCATCATAGGGCGATGATCCCTCCATGCCATCAAATCAGTTTCCTCCAAAATCTGTTTGTGTTGCTCAGGTTCAAAAACTTGAAAATTACGGGGGGCAAATGCCATTTCTTCATCAACCGAATCAGTAAATAATTGATCTGCTGGGTTCTGAAAGAGCATGGCGACATCTAAGCCCGGACGAGGCCGAGTACCATCTAGATAGCGTACTTGCCCAGAAAATGGCTTCAAAACACCAGCAGCAACTAGCCCTAAGGTGGACTTTCCCGAACCATTATCTCCTACTAATGCCACGAAATCTCCAGGATATATAGTAAGGTCAATATCTTGAATGACCTTACTATTATTGTATCCAGCAGAAACATGAGTAAGAGTTAATAAAGGTTTTTCATTTTTCAAAGATTGTGCTTTCGATTGGATCAGGGTCTCCCAAGCCGCTTTGGGTTCATTCGCCATACGCCGCAAACCAAGCCCGTCTCGTAAATTTAAGTCAGAAAGAAACATCCCCAGATTTCCATTCATGAGGATCTGTCCATTCTTCATCAAGATCAATCTGCTAGCCATACAAGCTACTTCTGCTAAGCGATGCTCAACGATCACGATCGTAATGGCATACATCTCGTTAAGAATTCTCAATGTTTCCAATACTTTTTGAGTACTCAAAACATCCAATGAAGCCGTAGGTTCGTCTAGAATCAAAATTTTCGGGCGCATAGCAATTACAGAGGCAATAGCAACACATTGTTTTTGTCCCCCAGACAACTCAGCAGGTTTACGCTTTCGCAATTCTTCTGTTCCAGTTGCTTTTAACGCCCAATCTATTCGGCGCCTAACTTCACTTTCATCCAAACCTAAATTACGAGGGCCAAATGCAACTTCATCTTCCACACATAAATGAAAAAGTTGAGCTGACGGATTCTGAAGAACGATACCAACTTGCTGTACAATCTCGCTAAGACAATTCACTTGAGTATCCAATCCACCAATCTCAACTTTTCCTGTTAATCGAGCAGAAATAGAGTTTGGAATCAAACCACTTAGAGCATAAGCTAAGGTACTCTTTCCACAACCAGAAGGGCCAGTAATTAAAACAAATTCTCCTTGAGCAATATCAAGTGTGATATGACTCAATGCCGACCGTGCCGCATAACTTACCGACAGATCTTGTGTTTTTATCATTGTGCTACTGACCCTAAAACACAAGTTTGTGCATGTGGCCATCGCTTTTGAGCAACTAATAATAAGCTTGGGCGTACTGCTACAAATGCAAGACGATAACATCCTTTATCTAATAAACGCAAAGCTTGTTGATACCCACAGCCATCTTCAAATTCTAGAGGCCCTATTTCATCAATAATGACAACATCTTCTTTGGAAAGCTCTGCTAAAGCTTGATTTCCCTGAGAAATTACATTTTTAGATAAATGCCAACAACCGACAGCGTAACTATTCACCCATTTTGAGCGAAGGCCTAATCTTTGTTGTTTCCCTGACTTAATATCATACTGATCTATCCCCACTTTATTTCCACCTTCAAATACAGCTAGGCAAAGAATACCTCCAATCGAAGTATCAGAAGAACGTGCTAAATTTACCAGTTTGGAGCAAAAAGTTGTCTTTCCAGAACCGCTTGGACCTGAAACGAGAATCAAATCCCCTTGTTTCTTTTCATAAAAAAAACTCGCTGGGAGCGAGTCTGATGATGTGAGGCTTCTCTTCACAGACAAACTCTCCTTTTCAAGTCCATCCCAATATTGGGATTTCGGGAGGCTATCGCGTTTCCACGAAAACCCGGGCCCCTATAAGGGCCGTTCATAAAGCCGTAACCACTTAGATTTTAGGCTGTATGAATCGGAGGTATATTAATTATTAAAATATATCTTATATTATTGCACTTTATAAAGCATCCTTCTCCAGGGTCATTCAACTCACCCAAAGGGGTGATTTAAGATTTCAAATATGCTGCTTGACGATTTACAATGTTTTTTTCAACTCATCTTGTACTTCCTTTAGCTCATCCAGCATATCAAGTTCTGACTTGAGCTCATCTGAAAAGGAGCTTAAATAGCTCTTTACATTACGCACAAACTTACCAAGCTCGCGAGCTGTGCGTGCTAAGCGTTCAGGCCCAAGAATGATTCCAGCTAAAATAAGAACAACTATTATTTCATTCGTGCCAATTCCGAAAATATCCATATCAACCTCTTCCTACGAATGCCGCAAGGGCAATGCTAATTAGGTACAGTCCCAATAAAGGCAACATCACAAGCCCCATATTTACAGGGTCGACAGTCGGTGTCACCGCAGCAGCGACCATCGCTATTCCAACAATCGCATATCGCCACCCCCGTAACAACTGCTTGGCAGTAACCATTTTTAGCTTAGCTAGAAGGGTTATGACAAGAGGCATCTCGAAACATACTCCGATCCAAAACATCATGCGCGTGATAAATTCAAAATAACTTGCTGGCCTCACCTGCGTCGTAATATCAAGGAATGTAGTTAGAAAAGGAATCGCAGCAGGAAACATAACGAACCAAGTAAAAGCCACACCTGAAGCAAACAATAGCGTTGCGCTCGGAACACCAAGTAACAACCAGATTTTTTCTCGACGCTGTAAGCCGGGTAACATGAAACGCATAATCTGATAAACAATAACTGGCATACCAAGAAGAAATCCACTTAGCATTGACACCTTCATAAAGATTGCAATGTTCTCAGTGATTTCAATAGAAATCAACGATTCGGACCCCCCGATTGGAATCGTGAGAAAATCTATAATCTGGCTAGCAAAGGCAAAACTAAGAGCCGTGGTAATGATTACAGCGAGAAAGGCCTTAAATATTCTTTGGCGAAATTCATTAAGATGATCCAGTAATGGCTGAGAGGATTCAAGTTGAACACTTGCTTTATTATGAGCACGTCCAAAGGCGCGAAAATAATCCTTCCATTTTCTTTTACCTTTACTTTTCTTTAGTTTAGGTCGAATTCGCTTTGAAATGAGATTACTCCTTGGCCTCTTTTTCTTCGTTTGATGGAACTATCTCATTATCACTTAACCCAGAACGAAAAGATTTAATCCCCTGCCCAAGCTCTCCGGCAATTTTGCTAATTCTGCCTACTCCGAAAATTAACAAGATAATAACGAGCAGAATAATAAGTTCTGTAGTACCTAACATAAGACACTCCTTTTATACATCTTTTGAAAGTTGAAAGGTTTTTGGATAAGCTATATCCACTTTCACTTCTCGAATCATCATTTCATTATTTCTATTCTCAAGCACACTATAGGAAATCCCTACTTCTTCGATATCAAGCTTTGCCAAGGCGCGTACCTTGTTTATGTGGAATTCCATATAATTATGCTCTTCAACAATTTCATAATCCTTATAGCCCTTCTTTTCAAAGAACTCACTCACTCTTGCAATATCATCTCCAAAAACTTTAGCCGTTTTCAAAAAATAGTCACGCTGTGAATAATATGCTATCTCAGGAAGTGGTCGTACTGAATTCTGTTGGTATATTTGACCTGTTTGCTTATTTTCAACTGAACAGTAATGTACGCCAAGAGACAAATTAGAATCCGAAGCAAAAGCTAGCAGATCCAGACATACTAACTCACTACCAGCAACAGGTAGCCCGCCAGCATACCAATAATCATACAAGATGTGAAAAGGTTCGTTTTTGATTTTAAAACCTTTTTCATTAAATATTTCAGCGTTCGCGAGAGGATAGCATAACTCCAAAAGATTAATAGAGAACAGCTCCAATTCATCTAATTTAACAAGGATAGCTTTCATCTCTGTTAAAGTATCAGGGAGGACTGGCATTTCGACCATTACATAAGGGATATACTCTTTGGCTAACCTGATTTTTTTGAGCGTATGTTCTTGGTTTGCCTCAAGATCATGCATGCGTATGCTGAAGCGTATCTCCCGTAATCCAGCATCTTTTAAGTTCTGAAGAATTTGAGCGTCAATGTGATCGCCGCTTGTGTAAAGACGAGTATATGCTTCTGGAATATTATCGGTTGCATACTGGAAGAAGTTAAGCGTCTCCTCTTTGTGTAATAGAGGTTCGCCTCCCGTCAGCGCTAAATGGCGTACACGTTGTCGTTTTTCTTTGAGTTGCTTTAATTCTTGGACAACATCGCGCTTGTGGCTTTGATAATAATCAAATTTTTCTTGATTGGGGTTGAAACAATAATAGCAATTCCGGTGGCACTGGAGGGAAATAAAAAACGTAGAACTCCCTACTCCTGTTTGGCAAGCAATACAGGCAGGTGATATCTTTCCATAGCAAAGGCTCTTATTATTATTTCGTAAAGTAACACCTCGTTTACGCAAGGCTTCAATCTTTTCTTTTACTTGCACTGAATAATCTTGTTTATCTATTTCAATACCCGTTTCAGATACTTGCTGCATGAACTCTTTATAAATACTGACATATATTCCCGCATAGTTTCGCAGTGATATATTTTTAATTTGAAATAATGTTCTGTCATTTACATCAAGAAGCATTAGGTTTTTGCCTTCCTACCGGCGCATCAGTTGGCCTTAGATTTGGGGTTTTTGAACCAAAGGGATTCTTTTTTCGAAATTCACATAGGGAACACAATTTCTGCCCAGATTTAGGAGCAAATAAAGCATTACACTTCGCACACGGTATAATTTCGCTCTCAAATACTTTACGAGCATCTACATAGCTAAAAACCTGAGTGAATGTTAGTGCTTGGTTCAACTCAATCGCATTGGGCGCGCAAACATGAATACATAATTCACACCCAACACAAAGTTGAGGATTGAAAAGCAAAGAAAAAAAAGTTTTATCCCCTTTAAGCTCATAGGTTAATGCCTCTGTAGGGCATGCCCGAGCACAAGCCATACAAGCGTCACATTTTTCAGAGACAGAAAGCAGATTAAATTTACTCTCATCCAGTGATGTATCAATAACGTCTTCGGAGCTTGGAAAATGTTTAATGGCATTAATAAGGCGCAATCTATCTCGACCCAAGGAGTGCTTCTTTGAATGATCATGCATACTCATCATTCGGGCAATTGCTACCTGACCTTGGCGAGCTGCCATGCGAAATAAATCCCTACGGGAAAGTGGAGGGTTATCTGCACGCCACAAAGGTCGCGGAACTGAGCGAGTATCAGGTTCAAGAACACAGACTAACATTTCACTCTTTCCCCAATGTGCTAGTAATTGATTTGCTTGGTCAACTTGGCTCTGAATTATCTTCTGAAGAGATGCCCAAGGACAATTATCACAAGCATCGAGCCGCAAGATAATCTTTTCAAGACCCAAAGCCCCTAAAGCCAAATAGGTTCCAACACCTAGACCTGCTAAGCAGCCACGGATTTGCACTGCTGTGCTTTCAGACTGTATTCCAATATCAGAGTCCTCGTGAAGGGCACATAGCAGCTCTGTAGTTTTTGTTTCAAAGCGTGTTGCACAAGTTAAAAGAGACTGCACTGCATCATCGGCTGAATATGCCCCAGTAGGGCAAGCAGGTAAACAGGCAAAACAATTTTGGCAAGAGTTTGCATCAAATATTGGTGGTTTACCGGATTGGATTGCATCAACAGGGCAAATCCCCAAGCATGAATCGCAGGTAGAAAACTGATCAAGCGAATGTAAGCATTGCTGCGAGTTCAGAACAATCTCTGATCGATCGATTGCAGCAAATCGCTCAGCAGCTGACAAAAAGCTCACTTGGCAATCTTATCAGGAATCTGGATATCGTATTGCTCTGCTAAGGCAAGCAACGCGCCACGCGTTAAGAGTGCCAAGCCTTTGTAGAAATCTGTCCGAGCATGTTCACCTACCAAGTTGCACCACTGAGGACCCCACTTGAGTAAATGCTTGGAGATGAACTGGCGTTGAGCATCAAAAAGTTTCTCATATTTCTCTTCATCTTGATCTTCAAGTGCCTGAAGAGCCAATTTCGATAAATATGAGACGAATGTTAATTCCAGACCGATGTGGTCATCGGGTTCCTTGTGTAATTTTTCCGGTTCGACACCAAAGCGACGATACCACTCACGCACCTGAAGCGTTTGCTCCTGGAAGACCAAACGTTCTTCGCTAAAGTATACTGATTCCCATGGAGGGGCCAGTACTTCTCCTACACCAACAAATAGACTGGTGTAATCAGAGCGCCATTCGTCGAAGGATTCATCGCTAATACCAGCACTATTTTCCTGAGACCATTTTTGTAATAGGTCAAGTCCAAGCGCAGTTTCTCTCTGTTTTGCGCCAAAAGGTGCTTCGGAAAACACATCTTCATCTATCAAAGATTGCAGCCAGGCTTTGTCAAGCTGGTCGTAAAGGATACGCCCCAGAAGTCCAAATAATAGTGCCTCACCTAATAAAATCGTGCCCCGTTCATCGTTCTTTTGGCTCTCTTTCATAATTCTCCTCATTGTTGATTTTACAACGTCGTTTTAGTTTTAAGTATACTCCAACTAGAGGGAAAGCCACAATCGAGACAAGTATTAATCCATATAAAATAAAGGTAACGACTTGGGCTGTGCCTATTCCGATTAGTGCCACCCGATCACGTAGTTGAGCCTTTAGGGTTGACTCCCATGTTGGAGAAACTGGTATGGCCTCATTTTCATGAAGTGCAGAAAAAACTACCGGATTCAACAAAGCAGGAACTGGTAGTTCATCTTTGATGATTACAACCATCTGGCCATCCTGTATTTTGACTGTTTTTCCATGGCCAAGTTGATGTACAACCACTTCCCCTTCAAAGACATATAGCCAGGTTTGTCCAGAAAGTGGATCGTGTTCGAGTGCGAACCTGCCTGAACCAGGTGAGATCATTACGTCTTTCACCCAAATAATCAGCGGTCGTGAAATTTGTGAATGTCCCCAGATCCAACCCCGTTCCAGCATAATATCATCCCCATCAATATCGCCGACTGTCTCAGGTGGGATGACCACTTCTCCGTTACCCCAGGGCAGGGTGACTGTGTCGGGTCTGCGAATTAATTCAAATGTTAGGGCGTCGGGATCATCGGCAAAGTCAACGCGATGGACCTGACTGTAGTACCCGGGAGCGTTGACTACAACGGCATCCGTGCGAGGTGCCAGGTCGAAAAAGGTAAATGTACCATCAGGTTGAACACGAATCGACATTCCTGTTTTCTCAAGAGACAGCCAAGCAAAAGGTAGTGCCTTACCATCTTTCTCTTTTACACCCCCACGCCACGTTTGCCCCGATAGTGAGGAGAGACTCAGGAGAATCGTTTTATCCAATGACGTTGTCAAATCAACGGTTTTGGACCGAGTAACATATCCCTGTGAAATAAGGGATTCGGGATCTGCTGTGAATAGATACTGGCTTAACGGTAAGTTATCTATGTAAAAAGACCCTTGCTTAGTTGAGGAAACTTTCCGCGCTGCACCATCAGGTAAATGGATAATCCATATTTCTGGTGGTGTTGGGGGCATATCTTCCAGACTTAAAAACCTACCTGTGACCCGCCCATTCCTAGCATGCACCTTTAACGTAATCGGCAAGACTGATTTTGCCCCAGGAGGAAAAATAACTTCAATAGGGGCAATGCTTTCGTAGAGAACGCCATCTACGATTGTTGGCTCAACACAGAAGATATAGCGCGTCGGCGCTAAGGCGAGGGTCTCTACTCTGACGTTGGCATAGCCACTCATATTCGTAATGCTGTTGGTATATCGAGTTCGCCATAAATATAATCGGGTTGAAGCTTGGATCGGGATGTTTGCCAGTGCCCACCCGGTATCATTTTCTATGATAACCTGGACAGGTACAGAAGCGTAACCAGAAAGGTCGATGGCTATGTTGCGCTGAATGCTTGCCTGATGACCATCTGGATCCGTTGCTACTAACTCCAGAATGAAATGACCTGCTGGAAGCTTGAAGTCGGTCGGAAAATGACACTCTGAGTTGCAGGTACGATTATCGAGAGGAAAATCATCAGCGTCCGAGTCAGGATTTACTGTTGCTTCTATCTGGAAGATACCCGTTTCATTAGGGTTTGTGTTTTTTACTTCGAATAATAGTCCTTCCCGCAAGATTCTTACCTCGATGTCAATTTCTTGCGGTTGGAAGGTGCTGCTTTCTATCCACCCCCGTATAGGGACACTGTACAGGAGTGAACGGGGACTAGCATATAGAGTCTCACCCTCATTAGGAAAGATTAACCCAATAAACAAATCATTTGTTTGGGCATGTGCGACATTATAAGAGATTATGCCCAAGAAACAAAACAGCAATAGGATCCGCGCGCAACATAAACGCAATTTACTCATGGTTGTGTCCGAGTAACTATTTCTGATATTTCCCAGGGATTATCGGCAAAATGGCAGCGTTTGCAATCTATCTGTCGCTGCAAATCATGCGATGTATAGGGAGCTTCATTTGGTCTACCTAAGCTTTCGATGATGGTTGTTCGAAACGCCATCCACTGATCTTGATCATCAATGGGTTTCGCTGCTAGCCCCGCGGCATCATGGCAAGCGACGCAGTGTATTTCCTTGTGGTAGATCGTATGACCATCTGTTGCGATTTCAGGATTTTCTGGAGGCAGAGTAAGAGCCTGATGGCAGCCCAGGCAGTCGTCCACACTTTCTTGCGCGATCTGCATATCATGGAGGTTCATTCCCTTAGGATGGCACTCAAGGCATATTTGATTTTCAGATACGCCGATGTGTAAAGGACTATAAGTTGTCATTATTGAGCTGATATCACTATGACAATCAGAAGATCCACAGCTTGCATATGTTGTATGTGGATTATGACAGTCAGTACAGGTGTACCCAGGGTGAGTGGTACCATCTAAAATTACTTTGTGCCTAAGGTCTATTGTATCCTGGTGACATTTTTCGCACAACGCAGTTGAGGAAACGACAGTTTCGTTATAACCGGTAACACTATTAAGCCAGGAAATCCCTGGGGCAACCACGCCATTTTCTACAAGGTGGCAGGTTGCACAGTCGGTGCCGATCCACTCGGTTTCAGGGATAAGTGGATTCCCTTCCGCAAAACGAGGAGAGTCCTCATGCGGAAACTTACACGAAACACAGTTGGGTGGAGAGTCAATCGTGGCAGAGGGGTCCCAATTAGCCGGTGAGTGGCAGCGCGCACAGTATGTGTTCGGTCCTTTTCCTAGGTTATATTCGGATCCGTGTGGTCCAGAAACCCACGCATTCCAAATAACCGGTTGCTGTTCCGCGATTATAAGTGCAGGAGTAGGGGGGGGGGACGTAGGTGTCGGAGTCACCTCTAACGAAATAGCTTGGCATGCGCTGCAAAGCATGGCGACACTTAGAAGAGCAAAGATCGATAAAATAAGAACATACGATTTTGAAGTGTTAAAATGGGGAAGATTAATCATATTTTAGGGGACCATTGATGTGAGGATTGGGGTAAGGGTTGGCGTAGGGGTTGGTGTAGGGTTTGGATCAGGATTGCGTTCAAAATAAGTGCACCAGAAAAAAACTTCGCCATTTGGATGACAGTCTACACAACTCACGGTTTGAGCTACAATAGGCTGCTCTCCACCAGGTGGGTGATGACAGCGCAGGCAGTCGACTTGTTTGGATAAGTTATGAGATGGCCAGGATGTCAGCGTATGAGCAAACTTGCGTGGGATATATTCACCATTGTGTTTCGAAGTAAGTTCATCTTCGAGCCAAATACTTAATCCGCCCTGGTCGTGGCACCCCGTGCAGTTGACACTAGGATGCCGCTCGTGTTCGTCCGCTCCTGAAGCTTCTAAGGGATCATGGCAGTCTGTGCAAGTCGACGGCGCTCCATGTACTCCATGACAATCCGTGCAGTTCCACTGATTATGAGCGGGTGAGTTTTGTTGTTCTTCTACGACCTCAAAACCGTGTTGACCTTCGTGACATTTGCCGCATAACTCTCCCACACTCTCGACCGGCTCATAGCTCTGAGCAGCTTGGTCCCAGAATGAAATTCCAGTCCAAAACGAATCCCCCATTGGCTGGTGGCAAATATCACACCCGATATTCTTCCATTCACTTTGAGCGACTGCCTCACCACTAACAAGTACTGGTCTTGGTGCTCCTGGGATGCGCTTACAGGCTGCGCAATCGTGCGCTTCATCGAGCGCTGGATTGGCCGGATCCCAGTTCCTGGGTGACTTACAACTGGCGCAGGTTGTGTTCGCTCCTAAGCCAAAATCATAAGTATCCGCATGTTGTGAATTAGACCACTCATTATGCGCTGCGTCTAACTCAGCTTTTGTTGCCACATGCGGCTCTGGTGTCGACTGTTGCATTGGAGTTGGCTCCATTTGCGCCCCTGGAGCAGCTACTACAGAACTAGCAAGTAAAAATAGTCCTAGTATTATGATGCCAAAAACAAAAATTGCGGCTGAACTGTCTCTATTCATACTTAGTTCCTGTCGGGGAGGAGAATATTACCCCTCCTCCCCGGTTCTTCTTTGTTCGTCAGCCAAGGATTCGACTCACATATTTACATTAAGCCGACCCCACGCTGCGTGGCGTAGAACAGGAAACGGCCCATCACTTCCGCGATTAAGACCAGGGCAAATGCTCCATAAGCCATATAGCCCATCATTTTTTCTTGTCCAGGGTTAGTCGCGTTTTGGTACAGGAACACTCCAAACACGCCTGCTCCTATGAATGCCAGCACAAGTCGTAAGGTGAACACTAGGCTATACGGGTCCACCATCATCTTGGCACTCGCCATTGCTGCAGCCGACCCGGTTGCTACCAGATATGCTACATAGATTGGGATCACCACAAGCTCAATCCCAACTAAAACGACCGCTGCCACTGCAATCCAACGCGTAACATAGCGCAGCAACTCACACTGTACATCTGCGCAGTCCGGATTCTTTTTCTGCACGTAGGCATAGTTCGCTACCAGTGCTACTCCGATTGCTAATGATCCCAACAACAGCGTGGTCACGAAGAATGTGATTGGGGTTGCAAAGTTATTCCACGCTGGTTGCGTCGGCAGCATATAGATCTGTGTCATGCTGTACACCAAAGCAATGCCAACGACTGCCGTTATCCAGGCAATTACTCTTCGCGAAGCAAAAGAACCTAATTTGAACCACTGCATAGCTGAGAATACTATTCCCAGCACCGCGAATACCACGCCAATTAGAATTTCCCGACTCAGCCATGATGTGGCAAAGTTGGTTACTGCACTCGGCGCGTTTGCCACGCTGCCCAAGTGAAACAGCGAAGCCAGCATGCCCAATCCAAGCGTAATGATGATGGCGACCAATACTCGATCGCTCAATCGGTCGGCTTCCTCCATGCCTGCTTTGCGCGTTGCTGCAAAGTGCACCACCCCTAAAATTAGGAAGGCGCCAACTGACATCTGCGCCAAAACTGAATACGCGATCAATGCCCATTCTCGCAATTCCATCTTATACCTCCTCAGCAAATGGATCGTTTATTCTGCCTGCCCCCTGGCCGCTCGGTGACGAGTGCCGGTGAGGCTTGACCACAAGGGCTGGCTTGGTGATATTAGCCAAGGGAAGCGGTTCAATGGCATCTATTGAGCCGTGTTCTTGGCGCAATTCGTCAAGATCGCCCACTTCAAGGGCACGCATAACACAGGCGTCTACGCAAGCTGGGTTAAGCCCCTGGGCTTGAAGATCAACGCAGAAATCGCACTTGGTCATCTGACCCGTGCCTTCATTAAACTGCGGTGCACCATACGGGCATGCCCATTCGCAATAACGGCATCCGATGCACAAGTCGGTGTTAATCAAAACGGTACCGTCAGCCTGCTTTGTAATCGCACTCGCCGGGCATACATCAGCACATAACGGATTCTCGCAATGCATGCAGGCAACCGAGACAGCATAGGAATAGATGTTGTTTGGAAGGGTATACCGAGGATCTAGCGGATCCGGCACCCAACCTCCACCGCCATACTGAAACACTTTTCGCCAATTGACTCCAACAGGAAGGTCGCTCCTGTCTTTACAAGCGGCCATGCAGGCCTTGCAGCCACTGCAGGCACTCGCGTCAAAGTAGAAGGCCAGTTGGTTACTCATTTCTACGCCTCCTCAATGATAATTCTCTGGGCCCAAGTATGATCGGGCTCCAGGTTAATTGGTCCGGTGTACTTTTCCACCTGGGCATTGCAGCTGTTGAACCCCAGGTTTCCCTGATCGGTGTAGATACCACCATTCAGGATGTTGGTGCAGCCAGCCTTATCGATGCCAGATTTTTCATCCATTTCTACCCAGGCACCCTGGCCTAAAGTCACGACACCAGGCATCATCCTTTCGGTGATGTGAACCCTGCGCAATACCTTGCCATGGCGGCTGCTGATTAATACTTGATCCCCTTGCTTGAGTCCACGGGATTCTGCATCGGAAGGGCTCATGGTGAACTCTTGCGGGAAGAATTCGCGGAGCCAGGGGACATTGTCAAAGATTGAGTGACTTCGCCGTTGGTAGTGAATCGTGTAAAGTTGTAGCGGATAGTCGCCCTTGATTTTGTTTTCAAAATCTCCAAAGGTATCTTCATAGCCCTCGGTGACCTTGTCATAGGTTGGAAGAGGATGTTTCACGGAAAAGCCGTATCCCGTGACCTTGTCCGCATAAGGCTGGCTGTAGATCTCAATCTTGCCGCTTTCAGTACCTCGCGGGAAAGCCTCAGGGTCATTGCGGAAATCCTCGAACTCGGTGAACCCAAATTTGTCATTGGGTGATCGGGGAACCTGGTAGATTCCCTTTTCCTTAAATTCCTTGTAGGGGATTTTTCCGGTTTGTGGTTCGCCTTCAACACCCATCTCGGCAATGTCACTGGCCGTAATGGTAACAAGCGGCTCATAACCCGAGCCATCCGATTTGATGACTTTGGCACCGACCAACCGGTTGAAGATCTGTTGCTTCAGCGGGAATGGCTCGACTTCCTTTGGATCAACGCCAAGCCGCTTTGCCAGTTCTACAGCTACCCACATATCATCTTTTGCTTCATAGAGCGGTTCGATCGACTGGCTGGAGAAGAAGAGCGCCTCGCGATTACCAGCGGTGAACGTACCATACCGCTCCCATTGAGTCGTGATCGGCAGTACAAGGTCTGAGTACCTTGCGTCTGTGTTATGGAAGTGGCCTTGGGTGACGACAAATTCGACCGCGCGGTGCGCTTCAATGCCCTTGGACAAACCCGTGCACTGATTGGCCGTAATGTAGCCGCCGTGGTAGATCATCTGGAAGTTAATATCTCGAATGTCGTCCTTAGCAGCAATGTATTTCCCAGTCAGCACGGCCTCCCAACTTTGGTTATAGTTGACTCTAGCATCAACGGGGTTGCTGATCCCGGGCACACTTGAGCCACCAGCTGAAACCAATGCAGGGCCAGCATTACCGGCTCGGTTATGACAACTCAGACCAACTCCTGCGCCTGGGATGCCGATGTTGCCGGTCATGCAGGCCAGTGTGATAAAACCCTGAGAGGTGCTTGATCCATTGTGAATACGGGTTGATGCACCACCATTGATTATTGTGGTCGGTTTAGTTGTTGCATACTCAAGCGCCAGTGAGCGGATCCTATAAGGTGGTATACCGCAGATCCCTGCGGCCCATTCGGGTGTTCTGGGCTGACTATTGTACGTACCCAGAACGTAGTCCTTGAAGTTATCCTTGGGATCGGACCCTTCTGGCATGTGATCTTCATCGAATCCAACAACGCCGGCGTCAAGGAAATCCCAGTCAATCAGCGGATTTTTTTCCGGATCGTCTTCGGTGATCATCACATAGGCCATGCCTAATAGGAGCGCCAGGTCAGTTGCCGGGCGGATGGGGACCCAATCGTCGGCCAGGACCATAGCTGAGTCGTTGTAGATAGGGTCAACGAAAATAAATTTAGCACCAGCCTTCTTCGCCTGTAAGAAGTTGTATGTTGGGCTGCCGTTGCTTGATACGGCTGGGTTCGCGGCCCACATGAAGATCAATTTTGAGTCGCGAAGTCGTAAGCGGTCGTTGCCGGTATTTGAATACCTGACATCATAACCGCCAGTGATCAGTGGAGTATCTACCCATGTTCCCCAAGATGTCATACCCCATCCGCTTGCGTGTCCACCGAAGAGTCTCAGAGTGCGGTTGACATCGCCTTGAGTTACCGAGTAGATGGACTCGTTTCCGTAGTTCTTCACGATACGCTTGGTTTCACTGGACAGGATATCAAGGGCCTCATCCCACGAAATGCGTACCCATTCGTCCTTGCCGCGCAATTCCTTTTGGCCGCCACCAGGGGACCAATTTTTGCGCTTCATCGGGTACTTCAAGCGGTCGGCCGCTAAGACCTGCATGCGTTGTGATCGCCCGCGTACACAGCCTCTCTGCTGTGGGAAGTCCGGGGTATCTTCATGGGTGTCATCCGTCTTAACACGTTGGATGACACCGTCTACTACTTCAACCGTGAGGAGACAGCGACCGCCACAGTTGTGCCAACATGCAGATGGCACCCATGTGGCTTCACCAACCGCTGCTGTTACTGCGGCGGCTTTCAAACCATAATTTACTCCTCCTGCCAACACAGCTGAACCACCAAGAGCAGCACTCCATTTGAGAAAACTGCGCCGAGTTAGAGCTATATCGGTTAGAGCTTTTGATAGGAAGTCCTTTTCAGTCATTCCTTACCTCCATTTTTTTATGGGTATTTCCATTAGCTCATGAAGAGCCACCCCTCTTGTGGTAAGTAAAGCTTTTGGTGTGGATTTTGCCATGCATACACTCCTAATAGGGAAAAATAACGGCTTTAAGCGAGTTGGTATTCATCTACTATCAGGATAGAATTTATAACTATAAATCACATCACCCCTCAGAGTAATCTATATCACCCTTCTGGGTGATTAGCGATCAAGCCCTCTCTCATACGATCTTACAAGCCCTTTTTCAAGAGCATAAGCTGCCACTTGCGTACGGTTATCCAATTGAAGTTTGGCCGAAATATTTTTTAAATGCGTTTTAACCGTATTTATTGAAATCACCAGTTCATCCGCAATTTGATGATTACTAGCTCCGTGCGCAACAGCGCGCAAAACTTCCAATTCACGGCCTGTTAAATTGTCTGCTTCAGCCCCCCCCACTCGTACATTAGCCGCATTTTTCAATAATCTGGCTGCCATCGCTCGCGTCATCGCAGCTTCTCCTTTTGCGATTCCCATGAGAAGGTCAAAGAGTTCTTCTCCGTCTAAATTTTTAAGTAAATAGCCTGAAATACCCAGACTAACAGCCTCATTAAGATGTTCATCTGCTTCCGATGATGTCAAAATAACAATTGCAATCTCAGGATATTTCTCCCGAATTTCTCGCGTAGCTTCAAGACCATTTTTCTCAGGCATATATATATCCATGAGAATGATATCGGGACGCAATCGCTCTGCTAAGCGAATGGCCTCTGTCCCTGTCGAGGCTTCACCAACCACTCTTACAAAATCTCCACGCGTCTTCATTAAACTTATTAGCCCCTGACGAAACAATTTATGGTCATCCGCTATTAAAATTTTTAGTATCATGTTTGCCTTTTCCAAGAAATATTAAATTCCAATTCTCACATGTGTTGCATAAAACAAAAAACGCTCAAGAATTTCTCCAACCAAAATTATCGTACAAGCTACGCTAGCAAGGCCAAGTGAATTTATAATGAGCTTCTGTCTTTTTTTGAAATAATACATAACTCCATTCAGCCATACTATCCCCGTCAGTGCGAATCCAATACGCATCACTAATAAAGGCTTATATAGTTCAAGCATAAGCTGTAAGCTAGCTTGTGCAGATGGCAATGCCACATCACGCAATAGTTCTATCTGATATAAGCCAATAATGATGTTTAGAATTGATGTTATTGTTGCAACGCTAGTAAGCCAAGGGATCATTTTCTCAACTATCTGGACATGATTGGATATATCTCTACTCGGATTACCACTAGCAAAACGCAAATCCATAAGGAAAATCACAATCAACGAAGCTGTTCCTAATAAAAGCATACCCGCATAATAAGAAATTATCGTTAGAGGTGAATTCCATGCAACTTGGGTGGGTAATAAATAAATGCTGGCCATAGAATACACTGTTGCAAAACCAACTAAAATAGCTATCCAACCCAATAGAGATTTGATGCGATAAAGCTTTTCCCCAAACTTCAGAGAAAAAAACAAAGATCCTGTGCATATAAAAACAATGGATGTAAATGCAATTTCTCGGCTTAACCAAGAAGACTTTAAATTGCGAAGGGCTAAAAAGGACAAAAAAGGTTTGCTCAAATGAAAATGCGCGCCTATTATTGCCACAATCATTGTTGAGAAGATGATTAGAACCGGCACTGTTACAATTTCATCTATCTTCTTTGGTCCATATTTTGGCCCAAACCATTCGCGAATCACCCACAAAGAAAACAGAGTCCCGATCGCTAATTGCATCATTATTGTGTATGTGGGCAATGCCCACTCTCTAAGATTCATCGTTTATATTCACTAATCGGGATAGAAACAAGTTTGGCTCTTGTACTTGTTCCGATTGTAAGCATGGCAATTTACTACTGATAGTAGTACCTACGCTCGGTATTGAAAGCACTTCAAATGTTCCTCTCACGCTACTGGCGCGTTCATACATTGTTTGCAATCCAAAGGAACGCTTAGATTTTTCCATCACAAACCCGACACCATCATCCATAATCTTCATCCGAACATAATCAGCATTTTCCTCATTCTTTTTTGTAAGCACCACATTAACCTGAGTAGCTTTAGCATGTTTACGAACATTAGCTAAGGCTTCCTGCAATATACAAATTAATTGAACTTCCGCTATCGAGGCCAAGTTAAGAGGTTCCATTATCTCGTTTGAAAACCTTGTTTCTAGCCCAGTCTGAATACTAAACTCTTCAATGTATTCATCTAAAGCAGACACCAAGTCTTTTTCATTAGCAAGCGTAGTTCTTAAACTCAAAATATTCTCACGGACATCTGCGTGTGCACCCTGGATTGCTTCACGCATATGCGTAAGTTCCTTTTGCAGATCTTCGCGCTTACCTTGTTTGAATAATGCTTGTAGGGTTTGTACTTGTAGATTCAAGTACCCTAAAACCTGCGCTAAACCATCATGCATCTCACGAGCAATACGCGCCCTTTCCTCCACAACTGACAACGATTGCAACTTAGACATCATTAGGCCATGCTGAATAGCAATAACTATCTGATCAGCTAAACATTCAAGCCAGATTAGATCTGTACCAGAATAAGCCTCTCTACCTTTATTACATTCAACAATCCATAAAGCTCCAATAGGGAGGTTATCCAAAGTCAGCGGCACAACTGCAATAGCCTGAGCTGATTCACCCAGAATCGGGCAAACATTCTCAAATATTTCTAATGGCATATCAGATTGAGATCGATATGCAGTATTTGTTTGCACCGTCTCCAGTATTAGAAGGTTCTCAACAGGTATTGACGCACTTACCATTTCAAAATCATCTTCATGTCCATGACACTTCAGCATCAATTTAGAACGATCTTCACTAAGGAGACCAAGTCCGACAAAATCTGAATGCAGTAGCTGCTGGGCCATTTTCACAATATCAAGCAAAATGACGTCAACATTTACCAATAACGTGATCTGACGATTTATCGCAACCAGAGCATCAGTCCATTTTTCTGCTGTTTTTCTAGCAATTATCTGAGTCTGATAAGCATCTTCTTGTGCCTGATCACGCTCTTTTTGTAGTTCTTTCAATTGGCGTTTACGAAGCGTCTCAAAAACTCCCAAACCTCTAACCACAAAAAAAGTTACAGCTAATGTTGTAACCATACGCCAAAACTCAATCGGTAGACCTGTTACATTTAGGACTTGCTTATAATCTAACCAAGCGGAAAGTCCATATGCTTGATTAGAAAATGCTTGCTCTCCGGTAAACGCATTGAGAGCAACACGATCATAGTTATAGTATGAAGAAGGCCCATAGGGCGCAGCAGGTACAATCAATCCAACTACAAACGCTTCAAATAGAAAAGCCATGCCCGCCCCAAACATAAGCATTGCCACGTCATGAAAACCTTCCTTACGTTGAATTTGCCATTGGCGCAAAAAACCAGCACCAGCTAACAAACTTCCAGGAAGGTAAAGAAGATAACGCGACCAAATATCAATCGGAATATCTATTGGTGAGGGCGTGATGAATGTTGTTGCTGCGTATGTAATAACATAAGCAAAAGGCACAATAAGAATTCCGGGGACAAAACTCATCCATGCAGGCAAAGGGGTCATTTGTTTGAATATCCCCCAGCCAAACTTCAATAAAACAAGTCCTGTTAGAGGCTGTAATAATAATCTAAGGAGAGATAAGCTCTGATAGAGATTATCATCCACGCCGCTTGATAAAAACATTTCCACCCAACTGTTTGCTCCACAAACAAACCCAAACGCAGCTAGCCACGGTAAATGTTTCTTTAGAGGAAAATTTACTCCCTGACGTATCTGCAAATATGCAGCCAAACCTAATCCCCCAAAGGATAAGCCGTTCAGAAAAAAAATTATCATCATCATTGTGAAATAACCGCTAGCCCTAGAGAAAAAACAATGTATTACAAAGAATAGAACTATAATTTACAGCACAACCCATTCTAGCACTCACAGAACACTCATTCAAATGTCATATATCATGTTTAGCCATAAGATATTGAAGTATGGATTTTATGTTTACCAAAGAAGGCTTCAGAAATCAATTCATTATAGGTAGTATAATATCGAAAACGTGCTGCATTATTAAAAACTTCTCGGCTATGATCTAGGGGTATCTAATGGCTCGGGTAATTCAGGATGTGTCTGAAGCAAATTCGGGTGACAATCCTGACATTCATACTCAGTAATTATGACACTCCTCTCCATATGTGTTTGAGGAACAGTGGTGCGACATTCACAGCATTCTCTATTTTCCATATCTAGGAGAGGGATACTGAGTTCGGGTTCCCTAGTAAAATTCACAGCCATCTCATCCGAAATCGGATCTTGAAGGATATTCCAAAAAATGACGCTACTATATCCAAGAGCCGGAGAATACAAATATTCGTTATTACCACCATCAGCATCCATGATAGAAACACCCTGATCGGTTGAATACACGATAAATTTCCCATCTGTAGACCAAGATGGATACCGTTTATCTTCTTTATTATCCGTCAAGTATACGATCTCTCTAGAATGAATATTTATAATGCATACTTCAAACTTGCGTTTAGACAAAATAGGGCAGTTCCTGTCAACGACAATTAGAAAAGGACATCACGTTGCGTCAGATAATAATCTTACTCTGAATCACGATTGCCGGGAATAGAAAACGGATTTTCAACGTTCATTTTGCCATCAAATTGTTCGATTCGCCATTGTTTGACACGGCGCTGCAATGTTCGGAATTGGCCATCTTGAAATTTTCCTGGATGTGCCTGCCTAAGATCATTGAAAATCATCTTTGCATTCAAGTACGGTTTTTCAGCTAATTTTTGTTCAATCTCTGACCAGACATTCTCGAAAGGATCAGCCCGTGTTCTCCACCAGCGCCTTCCATCGCCATCCTTTCTTTTCTTTTTCGTGCGACGATACATTCGATCTGAATTCTCCACTTGCGATTGAGTTGAACGGGATTCCTTCTCATCGGGAACAGGCGATTCTATTTTGGATTGCCTGGTCTTTTTCTGTTGAGAGACAGGCAGAAGATTTGAACTGCTGCTTTGCTCCAACTCGACATACGCAAACGGCCAGAGCAGGTCTTGCAATCGCTGAATGTTCGTCAACAAATAAACCGGGTCCAATGCATCATATTCTTCCTTCAGCTTCTGTTTGGTTGTTTCTGGAATACCTTCCGCCGTCACAAGGCGTTGATAGGGCGTTTGAGCGCGATCATATTTTTTGATAACCTTGCTGCCCTGGCGAGTCTTCCCTATCAGCTTCAGGGAGGGCTGAAAGAAATTAACGTACAAGCGCAGTTGCTCATACAGGGCAGCTAGGATTTGATAGGGTTGAAAACCCTCGAAGCGGTCGTATCCGATAAACTTGCGGATGATGGAGCCGTTTTTCTCTTCCACATAACACTGGTCGTTCTTTTTGTAGGGTCGCGAGCGGGTAAAGGTGATTTCTTCATCGAAACAATACGTTAGAAGCAGATAATTGAGAAATTCAGTCCCATTATCTGTGTCGAGACCTGATAAATCGAAGGGGAGCTGCTTTCGAATGCGACGAATCTCTTGCAGAACTGTTTCCTGATTTCGAAATAGCAGCACTGAAAATTCTGTCCAGCCAGTCGAGATATCCGTCATAACCAGCGTTTGCAGAAAATGTCCGCTGGCGAAAGTTCCACAATGGGCTACTAAATCTGCCTCCATAAACCCGGGGCTGGTATCATCCCATTCGGAAAAGGTGCGGATTGGCACTTGGCTTTTGAGCAGGGCTCCTGGCTTGGTTGTTCCGATACCAACTCCTTTTCGGCCACGTCGGATTTTGTAAAGCAACCGATCAACGGTGCTGGGACTCATCTCCAGTAGTCGGATCCGCACATCTTCTACAAGTGAAAGATGATCATGCCTTTCCAAAACAGCGACCATCTCTGGCAAAAAGGGAACCAGTCGTTTAGAGCAAATCCGATTGGCTGCTTCCCAAACGATGACCAGCGCTGCTTTCACTGTATCATCATATTTTCGCACACGCGGTTTTCGAGGTTGTTTTTTGGGGGAATCTAAATCTCTGGAATCGTTTTTTAGCTGTTGGATTGCGTATTTGCGGTGGTAATTTGTGGCAGCTACAAACTCATCGAGAATGATTTGTTTTTCCTTTTTAGAAGATTTTTGATAGCGACCTGCTGTAGCACGCAACAGTTCGCGACGGGCTTTTAGACTCATCGAATGCCTCATGAAGGTCTCCTGTCTTCCAGAAATACAAGAAGTTTAGGAGTATTTTGTCTGAGGCAACAGGGGTATCAAAGTAAGATTTTTGATGAAGCAATGCGCCCACCAACGACAACTAGAAATGCCCACATAGAACGCGCTGTAAGCCGTTAGACTTCTCAGAAAAAAGGAGGAGCGCATGACGGCCACAGACGCCCAAGTGAGGCTACTGATGAAAGAACGCACCGCAGGCAAGACCCAGGAACAAGCCGCCGTCAAAGCAAATCTGCGCAGCAGAAAGACGGTCGCAAAATACGAAAAGCTAGGCAAACTGCCCAGCGAGCTGAAAAGCCCCCGCAACTACCGCACCCGCCCGGACGCATTCTCAGGCGTCTGGGCTGAAATTGAGCAGATGCTGGAAAATGCCCCCGGACTGGAAGCCAAAACCATTTTTGAATGGCTGCAAGAAAAATATCCCGGAAGGTATCAAGAAAATCAGCTGCGCACCTTCCAACGGCGGGTACAGATATGGCGCGGGCTGCACCAAGAGCAACTTTTGAGCCTGGATCAAGTTCGCATCCCCGGCGAGATGCTGCAAACGGATGGCACCTGGATGAACGAATTGAAGATCACCATCGGGGGCGAGCCTTTCGAGCACCTGCTGATCCACAGCGTGCTGCCCTACTCGAACTGGGAATGGGGCCGCATCGCCCAATCGGAGTCACTGCTCTCGATCCGCCTGGGCGTGCAAAGCACGCTGCTCAAGCTCGGATACGTGCCGAAATTCCACCAAACGGATAACAGCACTGCCGCCACGCACAATTTTGGTGCCAAAGCACGCGAAAAAAGTCTGCAAGAACGCGGCTACAACGAAGAATACTTGCAACTGCTGGCGCACTACGGCATGCAGCCGCGCACGACGCACATCCACAGCCCAAACGAGAATGGCGATGTCGAATCATCGAACGGCAAAACCAAAAAAGCCATCGACCAACACCTGCTACTGCGCGGTATCCGCGATTTCGAGAGCATCGCGGAGTACGAAGCCTTCATCCACAGTGTGATGGACAATCGCAACGCCGGGCGCGAGAAGAAGCTCGCCGAAGAGTTGGCGGTCATGCAGCCTTTAGATGCCAAACCCTGGCCGCTGATGCGCGAAAAAGAGATCAAGGTGGGCAATAACGGCATCCTGCGTGCGGGCGGCAACGGTTATAGTCTGCCGAGCAATTTGAAGGGCAAGCGCGTCCGCGTCCGCACCTATGAGTGGCGCATCGAAGTTTGGTATGCGAGCAAGCTGATCGAGACCCTGCCGCGGCTGACCGGTCTCAATCGCTATCACATCAATTATCGACACCTGATCGGCAGCCTGCTGCGCAAGCCGGGCGGATTTCGCAATTATCGGCATCGAGACGACCTCTTCCCGCAGACGCCCTTTCGTTTGGCTTGGGAGGCGCTCAACGAGCATTTGCCGCCGCGAAAAGCCGATCTCGCCTACCTGCGCATTTTGAAATTAGCCGCCGATGGACAGGAAAACGACGTCGCCACCGCCCTGAAACTGCTGCTCGAAACCGAAAAGAAATGGGACGACAAAAACGTGGCAGCACTGATCTCCCCGACCTTGCAAGCGCCCCCTGTGCTGGCAGAGCAGCGCGTGGAACTCGGCGCTTACGACCAATTGCTCACGCAGGAGTACGCCCATGTCGCAGCCTGAGCAGATCCGCCAACACCTGCGCGCCCTGCGTATGCCAACCGCCGTTGATGTTGTGGACGATTTGTTGCAAAGCGCCCAAAATGACGACTGGAGTCCAGCCACTTTTCTTGCGGAACTGCTTGATCAGGAAATCGAAGGGCGACGTCTACGACGCATTGACCGTCTGCAACGCGCATCCCACCTGCCAGCCGGAAAAACGCTGGCTAATTTTGAGCAAAAAACGCTCCCGCTGCGCTTACGACGCCAATTGCAGACCCTTTGTGAAGGCGATTTTGTCGACCGCAGTGAAAACCTGCTCATCTTTGGCTTGCCCGGCAGGGGCAAGACCCACTTCGCCGCCGCCGTTGGGCACGAACTCATCCAGCATGGACGCAGTGTCCTGTTTTCCCCGACCTTTCGCCTTGTGGACGATCTACTGCGTGCCAAACGCGACCTGCTGCTCGAGCAACAGCTCCGTAAACTCGACCGCTTTGATGTGCTGATCCTTGACGACATCGGCTACGTCCAGCAATCTCGAGAAGAAATGGAAGTGCTCTTCACCCTGCTTGCCGAGCGATACGAGCGCCGCAGTGTCGTCATCACCTCCAACCTGGTCTTTTCGCAGTGGAACCAGATATTCAAGGACCCCATGACCACCGCCGCTGCCATCGACCGCGTCGTGCATCACAGCATCATCGTGGAGTTCGGAAAGGAGGTCCCCAGCCACAGAGCCGAAGAAGCCGCAAAACGTATCAATCCCCAGGAAGCATGAGCTTCCACGATGATTTTTTCATGGGCATTTCTAATTGACGCCAGGGTAATTTCTAATTGTCGTTGACAGGTCTCACTTAAGATCGGCGGCTTTCCCATTGTGATTGCAGAAACAATTGGGTCAGCTGCATAAGGGATTACAATCGACAACTTCTTCTTAAGCGCTGTTTCAATTTCACCACGCGGTAAGCCCTGACTCTGAAAATTCCAATTCAAGACGAGATCAACTTTTTCTTTGGGATACTCCAATTCCTTAAAAACGCTCAATGCCATCCCTGCACAGCGAACGGATGCCATTTCTGGTGAAAGGAGTAGCAATATTTTATCTGCTGCATCTAAGGCAGCTAATGTGGTTGGGGAAAAATTATGAGGAAGGTCAAAGATAAGATATGGGTAGCGATTTTCAAGCAGATTCAAAACACGCTTAACTTTTTTCTCAGTAATCAAATCAGCCGTGATCGCATTACGCGGTGCGGCTAAAACACGCGTCCCGCTGGCGTGGCGGAGCATAATTTGATCGACTAACTCCGTATCCATTTCTTCGACAGGGATTTCTGCAATATCATCCCAAGTATTGCGGAGCGATAAATCGAGCATCAATGCGCTTTGTCCACTGATCAGAGAAAGATCCATCAGAACACTTTCATCATCCCATAGTTGAGTTAATCCTACAGCGAGATTGGTTGCTAAAGTTGAAACACCAATACCACCGCGTAAAGAAAAGACAGCTATTTTGTAGGTGGGGCTATCTTTTTCGATTTCAACGCGTGCATTAAGATGGCGCAATAAAACTTTTACACGGGCGCGTAATTCCGCAGGGACAAAGGGCTTCGAGAGGAAATCGTCTGCACCCACATCAAAGGCTTTGAGTTTGTCATCTACGCTAGATAATGCCGTTAAAATGATGACAGGAATTGCTGCTAGTTTTGGCGTATCTCGCATTCGCTGGCAGAGCTCGTATCCATCCATATCGGGCATCATCACGTCCAAAATTGCCAAATCGGGTGGGTTTTTATTCGCACGCTCTAACGCTTCTTTCCCGTTTAACGCGGTAGATGTTTGGTAGCCCTCTTTTTCTAATACAGCGGTAGCAAGTTTCAGGTTGAGTTCGTTATCGTCTACGATCAGAATATGTGCGGCCATTTAATCGTCCTCAGGAAAAGGAATTTCATCAACACCCTCTGGCAAGGGGATCGGTGCAGGTTCGGGAGGCTCAAGTAGAAGCTCATCTGGCGGAGGCTCAAGAGATGGCTCAGGAGGAATCAAAACAATTTCTGTGGGCGTTGGTAATGGGTCATCCACCGGTTCAGCATAGCTTTCAATAGGCGGACCATTAGCATATTTTAGTAATTCTATTTGCTCTCGATTTTTGATGAGGATGAATCCCTCAGCGACAACGATTAGAGTGAGGAATGCCATCAGCCCTCGCATGACCCAAAGAGGCGTTTTTCTTTTCATCTCTTTGGGCGTTACGAGCTTGTTTTGACTTGCTGAGGTCTCTTCAACATTATCTTGGGCTTTTTCTCTTAACGCTTCGAGCACGTTGTCGAAATTTTCTTGTGATTTGTTTTTTTCAGACATCGGCATCTTCCTTTATTTCATAATCACTTTGACTTCGCTGGCACCAAGAACTGTGACCGTTTTTGACCAATAGTTTCGGGAACGAATTCGATATGCACCATTGGAGAGAGAAACCGTGACGGTTCCATCTGCTCCTGTTCTAGCATAGACACCAGCATAATGACCCTTACTCGTATAAACATAGACAACTTCCTTATTCATCGGCTTGCCGTCTTGGTTTACGACAGTGATGGTTAAGTTTTCTTGATCGATTTTTATGGTCTTTGAAGTTGTTTGTGGTACAGAGACGACATCTGACCAGAAATTTTGTACCTGATAATAAACGCGGAATTTGAATTCTCCGTTAGCAAGGTCTAGGTTTAGGTTTCCGTTTCCATCTGTATATCCATATTTTCCTGTCCAAGCTCCATTATTTGTATAAGCATAGACAAGCACTCTGTTCAGGCCTGCTCCAGAAGAGTCAATAACTCGCACTGAGAAAGCTTGCTGGTTGGTTTGGATCGTTGTCGAACTTACAGCAGGGATAGAGATTGTATCAGACCAATAGGTGTGCCCTTGGTAATAGGCTCTAAATTTGAAATCACCTGCTGACATATCCAGAGTCACCGTACCATCGCTATCAGTGTTTCCATATTTTCCTGCCCAACCACCAGCACTGTTATAGCTGTAAACTCTTACGCCGCTAATTCCATTTCCTGCCGCATCTACAACACGCACTGAGAATGATTGTTGCCCTGTTTTGATGGTTGCTGAAGTTGCCTGATGTAGGCTAATTACGTCTGACCAATAATTATGCCCTTGATATATGGCCCTAAATTTGAAATTACCTTCTGCCATATCCAAGCTTACGGTGCCATCGCTACCGGTGTTACCGTATTCGCCTGCCCACCCACTTTTGTCCGTGTAGGCATAAACAAGCACTCCGCTAATGCCATTTCCGGTTGCATCTACAACTTTGACAGAAAACGCTTTTTGCCCTGTTTTAATGGTTGCGGAACTGTCTTGATGCAAACTTGCCACTTCTGACCAGTATCGTTGCCCCTGATAATAAGCACTAAATTTGAAGTTACCTTCTGCCATATCCAAGCTTACGGTGCCATCACTACCGGTATTTCCATATTTGCCTGACCAACCACCTCTTTCTGTGTAGGAATAAACTCTTGCCCCACTAATCCCATTTCCAGCGGCATCTACAACTTTTACGGGGAAAGGTTCCTGTCCCGTATAGATGGTGGCTTGTTTTTCATCTGGGATAATTGCTATTTCAGACCAGTAATGATTTTGTCCCTGATAATAGGTTTGGAACTTGAAGTTCCCTGCAACCATCGGTAAATTGACAATGCCGTCACTACCGATATTTCCATAAGACCCTGCCCAACCTCCCGTTTCCGTATAAGCATAAACGCGTACGTTATAAATCCCCTTCCCGGTGGCATCTACAACCTTGACAGGGAAATCCATTTGCCCTGTTTGAATAACTCTAAAATGTTCTATAGGCCAATTAAGTGTATCGGACCAAAATTGCTTACTTTGCAAGTCTGCGCGGAATTTATAAACCCCATCTTCCATTTCAAAGAATTCTGTCAGCCCATTTTCGTTTGTGCGGGAATACTTTCCAGCATAAGATCCAGAATCATGAAAAGCATAAACAATTACATTTTCAATTCCTTCTCCCATCGCGTCAATGACTTTTACGTTAATCCTATCATCGGGGTAAAGATCAAGCGGCTCTGGTGTCGGTGTACCAAATAGATAAGCGACATCCTCATACGCATCTGATGCCTCTTCGCCTTTGAGTGCTAGTCCGCCAGCTGTGACCATTGCAATTAAAGCAAGTAAAATTGCATACTCAATCAAACCTTGGCCTCTAAAACCCCAGCCTTTTTTGTTGGTATGATTCTTTTTTATCATTTGATTTCTTTTAAATATATTCAGTATGAATTCACATCCTTCCTTAATAGGATACAGAAAAAGCGGAATGGGGTCAATCGTTTCAGTCGCTTTTTCGTAACATTAAGTTCACAGTTTTGTAAGGTAATATTCTTTTAGTAGTTGGGGGGGGGGCGAGTCTCTTCGGGTGCATCAAAAAAACCCCCTATTTCAGGGGTTTTTTCTTTTGAGCATTGGTAATAAAAGTATAGAAGCGTTTCTTACCCTTTCAGCGCATTCCAGCCAGCGTATTCAGCCATGTCACCGAGTTCGTTTTCGATGCGGAGAAGTTGGTTGTATTTTGCGACGCGGTCAGAGCGAGCGGGGGCACCGGTCTTGATTTGGCCTGTGTTGAGCGCAACTGCGAGATCGGCAATGGTTGCGTCTTCGGTTTCGCCAGAGCGATGCGAGACAACCGCTGTCCAGCCGACTTTATGGCACATTTCTACGGCTTGCATCGTTTCGGTGAGTGAGCCAATCTGGTTGACTTTGACCAAAAGGGAATTCGCGGCTTTTTCATCGATCCCGCGTTGAACGCGCTCGGGATTTGTGACCAGCAAATCGTCGCCAACAATTTGGAGCTTGTCGCCGAGTTGCGCGACCATCATCTGGAAGCCTTTCCAGTCATCTTCGGCGAGACCATCTTCGATGGAAACGATGGGATATTGTTTGACCCAGTCTGCCCAAAATGCGACCATTTCTTCGCTAGTCAATTTCTTGCCTTCAGTGCGAAGGTTGTAAAGACCATCTTCGTAGAATTCAGAGGCAGCAGGGTCGAGAGCAATTCCGATATCTTCGCCAGCTTTGAAGCCTGCTTTTTCGATCGCTTCTAGGATAACTTCAACAGCTTCTGCGTTTGCTTTTAATGCAGGGGCATAGCCGCCCTCGTCGCCAACTAATGTCGCATAGCCACGTGCTTTTAGGACAGATTTTAGGGTGTGGTAAATTTCTGTTCCCCAGCGTAGGCCTTCAGAGAAGGAGGGAGCACCGAGGGGCATCACCATGAATTCTTGAGCATCGGTCGATTGCCAGCCGGTATGCGCGCCGCCGTTGAGTATATTCATCATCGGGGTGGGGAGCACGTGGGCGTGGACTCCACCGAGATAGCGGTAGAGGGGCAGACCAAGTGAATTGGCAGAGGCTTTCGCAACGGCGAGACTCACGCCAAGAAGGGCGTTCGCTCCCAGCCGAGCTTTATTCGGCGTTCCATCCAGTGCTATCAGGGTCAGGTCAATTTCGCGCTGCTCGCTTGCGTCCCATCCAAAAAGTGCATCTGAAATTTCTTCGTTTACATTGGCAACGGCGTTCGCAACGCCTTTGCCGCCATAGCGTTCTTTATCACCATCGCGCATTTCGAGGGCTTCATGCACGCCCGTAGACGCGCCCGAAGGCACAGCGGCGCGCCCGAAGGCACCATCGGCAAGTAGCACCTCGACCTCGACAGTTGGGTTGCCGCGCGAATCAAGAATTTCAAGCGCATTAATATTGATAATTGTTGTGTCCATTTTTTTTCTCCAGTATTTGTGTTTTTGTGTTTTGTGAAATAATGTCCTAAGTATAACGTGTTTTGGGAGTAGGACGAAATCAACCTTGCTTTGACGCGCTATTTTTTGCGCTTTCTAAAAAGCCCACAAAAAGCGGATGCGGCCTCATTGGGCGGGACAAAAATTCGGGATGAAATTGGCTACTGACCATAAAGGGGTGTTTTTTTAGCTCAGCAATTTCAACGAGCATATTATCAGGGGAAACACCAGAGAAAATCATGCCCTTTTCTTCAAATTCTTTTCTATATTTATTATTAAATTCAAAACGATGGCGATGGCGTTCGTTTACTTCTTTTTGAAGATAGGATTTTGCCGCGAGAGAGCCTTTTTGCAAAATGCAGGGATAAAGACCCAGCCGCATCGTACCGCCCATATCGCTGATTTCGCGTTGTTCGAGCATTAAGTCGATCACGGGGTGTGCCGTATTATGATTGAATTCTGTCGAGTTTGCGTCTTCGTAGCCCAAAACACTCCGCGCAAATTCGACGCACATCAGTTGCATGCCCAAACATAAACCAAGATAAGGGACTTCATTTTCGCGTGCATATTTTGCTGCTAGAATTTTTCCTTCGATGCCGCGTTCCCCAAATCCGCCTGGGACGAGGATGGCATCTGCTGATTTCAGTGCGTCCCAACTTTTGCCTTTTTCGAGATCGGATGAGTGAATCCAGATGACTTCATCCTTCACGTCAACGGAGAGGGCGGCATGGCGTAACGCCTCGCGAACGGACATATAGGCATCTTGTAATTCTATATATTTCCCGACTAAAGCGATTTTAATTTTAGGCTTATCCGCGTTGATTTTCTTGGATAATTCTTTCCACGGTTTCAGATTTGGCTTTTTACTTGCCTTCAGATTGATCTTCTCAATAATGAAATCTGCTACACCTGCTTCTTCTACCAAAAGCGGAATTTCGTATAAGGACTTTGCCGTTTTCATGGGGATAACAGCCCGTTTTTCTACATCACAGAAGAGCGCGATTTTATCAATGATCTCTTGGTCTACATCATAGTCTGCTCGGGCAATAATCATGCTCGGTGCGATACCGATGCCGCGCAGTTCGGCGACTGAGTGTTGGGTGGGTTTGGTCTTTAATTCTCCAGTCGCGCCGATATGTGGCAACCAAGTGACGTGTACAAAGAAAACATTCTCGTTCCCAACCTCGTTCCTCATTTGCCGCAAAGATTCCATAAAGGGCTGTGATTCTATATCGCCTACTGTCCCGCCGATTTCGATCAGCATGATTTCGGCTTCGGTTGTATGTGCCGCCAAGCGGATGCGACGCTTTATCTCATTTGTGATATGCGGGATGATTTGAATAGTCCCGCCCAGATAATCTCCACGTCTTTCTTTGGAGATGACCTCATCATATACCTGCCCTGAAGTGAAGTTGCTGACTTGTGTTAGTGGGTTATCAATAAAACGCTCATAATGTCCAAGATCAAGGTCGGTTTCTGCTCCATCATCGAGGACAAAAACCTCGCCATGCTGATAGGGAGACATCGTCCCGGGGTCAACGTTGATATAGGGGTCGAGTTTCTGCACTGAGACATTGAATCCGCGCTCTTTCAGGAGCAAGCCCAAGGCTGCGGCTGTGACGCCTTTACCCACAGAGCTAACAACACCACCTGTAAAAAAAATATATTTTGTAGCCATAAATACCTCTGTTTTCACGAATAAAAAACGAATGAGGCGAATGATACAAATTCGCGCTCATCGTCTTTATTTGTGTTATTCGCTAAATCCGCGTTATTCGTGATGATAAAAAAGAAGCGGGGAGGGTGCCCTTTGTAGGCATCCTCCCCGCAAGGGGTTTCTTTAGGTGAGAAAAAGTCGGATCTTTCATCCGACCAAATCAATCAGCGTCTCAGCGGCGCGTCGCATTTCAAGGAATATCATCCCGAGCTTTGCCTTTTTGCGTGCCAAGGCGGTTAATACGGCCTCTTCGCCGATGGCAGAGAGAACGATAAAACCACTATCTCCCTTAATATAAACTTGGTCCAGTTCACCGCGCCCGAGTTCTCCGGCGATTCTTTCGCCCAAGCTGAGCATGGCAGCAGACATTGCCGAAACGCGATCTTCCTCGACCTCGGCAGCCAAGGCAGATGCCATAATTAGACCATCTACAGAAACAACCGCCGACGCTTCAATATCAGGGGCGGCAGTTTGCATTGCACGTAGAGTTTCAACCATTTCTTCGCTTCGAGATTTACTCATTCGAGGGAAGCCTCCATAGCTTTTTGATGTTTTTTTTATTGCGCATTGAGTTTACCATAAAACAGTAGCGCAAAAATCAAAATCTTTTATTCGCTTTGTGTTAAAATAAGAAGTTGTAAAATCAAAGAGAAAAACTATGACAGAAACCTACCTCATCGTCGGCTTGGGAAATCCAGGTCGTGAATACCGCGAAAATCGCCATAATATCGGCTTCATGCTGATCGATCGCTTGGCACTGCGTTTAGACGCAAAAATGAGCCGTTTGCAATCTAAAGCATTAATCGCTTCGACGCGTTATGGCGATGCAAAGATAATCCTTGCCAAGCCACAGACATTCATGAATCTTTCCGGGCAGGCTGTGCAGGGGTTGCTTCGCTTTTACAAATTGCCGCTTGAAAACCTGGTTATTGCCCACGATGATCTCGATTTACCCTTTGAGACAATCCGTTTGCGCCCGGGTGGCGGAGCAGGGGGGCAGAAGGGCATCAAATCTACGATCCAGCATCTGGGAACAAACGATTTCCCTCGCCTGCGCCTGGGTATTGGGCGTCCACCGGGGCGTATGGACCCAGCCGCCTACGTTTTACAAAATTTCGCAAAAGGAGATCAGCAAATTCTCTCCGAGACCCTTGAGCGTGCCGCAGATGCTATTTTCACATTTATTGATAAGGGATTAGATGAAGCAATGAATCGATATAACGGGATTGCTTAATAGAGCATGAAAAGCCTTTTAGACTCCATCCGCGCACTACCACTTTATACAGATATTCTTTCTGCTATTGAATCTGGCAAAAGTTTTTCTGGATTAGGATTGCCGCGCGCCGCACGCCTCCCGATGCTTGCTACCCTTTATGAAGATTTACGAGTCCCGATTCTTTTTCTTACTGACCGCGCCGACCGAGCTTTGGAGTTCGCTGACGAGCTTTCTTTTTGGCTAAAAGATTCACCACGCTATCTTTTCTCGGAACCGAATCCGCTTTTTTACGAAGAGGCTTCCTGGGGCGCAACCAATAGACGTGAACGAATTCAAGCTTTAACCGCGTTAGCAGCTTATCACCTCCCCTTTGGGCAAAAAACTGATTTACCCCCAGTAATTATCAGTTCCGCTCGCGCCCTGATGGCGCGCACTTTGCCCCGCCGAGATTTTTTGAAAGCATCCAAACTTCTCAAAATTGAGACTCAGATGCTGATCACCTCGCTGCTGGAAAACTGGGTGAGAATTGGCTACGAGCCAGTCAGCACCGTCCTTGAGCCGGGGCAATTCTCTCATCGCGGTGGTTTACTCGATATCTGGACTCCTGCTGAAGAATACCCCGTTCGTCTGGATTTTTTCGGAGACGAATTAGATACGATCAAACAATTTGACCCAGCCTCCCAGCGAACAATAAAAAACCTGAAAGAAATCCTCATTACACCTGCCCGTGAGTATTTGCTTTCCAAGTCTCAATTCCCAACGCCAGATGCCCAGTTCTCTGAGTTTCATATCCCCCTTTTGCACACCTTTCCCGCTAGCCTGATAGATTATCTCCCCGCTGATGCATTGGTGCTAATAGATGACCAGAGTATTACAGAGGCCGCTGTGAACGAAACAGAAGAGCAGGCAGTCAAGTTTAGGGCAGAAAGCATTGTGGAAGAAACTTTGGATGAAGATTTTCCGATTCCCTATCTCTCTTGGTCTGAACTGGTAAATAGCCTGCATGGGCGCGGAATGCTTGAGTTGGGATACTCCACCGCTCACGCTGAAATGCCCTCCGATTTTGACGTTCTTCCACGCTTTAGTGGACGATTGAAACCCTTTATGGATTTTGTTGCCGAGCGTGTTGCGAGTGGGGATGAGGTAATTATCGCTTCACGGCAATGTGAGCGTTTAGCAGAATTATGGCGCGAACGACATGCCTTTGAAGATGCCGAATACCGCTCGCCAACTTTTGTTTGCGAATCGTTATCGGGTGGGTGGAGTTTACTAGAAGACCCGAAAGGTTTTAATCGAGCTAAGGTTGAATCAGAATCTTCCTATTTAGAGTCTTCCGATGAAAAAGATACCTTAATAAAACCTTTCGGGTCTAAAGCTATTCACCTCATCACCGACTCCGAAATTTTCGGCTGGGAGAGACCCCGCCCACGGCGAAGGCAACGCAAAACCGCCGATACACCCGAAGCTGCGTATGCAGATTTGAGTCCCGGGGATTGGGTGGTGCATATTGATCACGGGATCGGGAAATATACGGGGCTTGTCCAACGTTCGCTTGCCGGGGATGAGCGTGAATTTTTACGCATCGAATATAAGGGCGGCGACCAACTCTTTGTCCCCGTATATCAAGCAGATCGGCTGACGCGCTATATCGGCGCGGATGGCGGTACACCTGCTCACGGGAGACTCGGTGGTGATAGGTGGAAGCAAACCAAAGGTCGCGTGCGAGAAGCGGTGGAGGAAATCGCCGAAGACCTACTCGATTTATATGCAAGGCGCAAAATTGCATCCGGATTCTCCTTTAATCCAGATACAGATTGGCAACGTGACCTTGAATCCAGCTTTCCTTATATCGAAACGGATGACCAAATCCGCGTGATTGAAGAGGTCAAAAAAGATATGGAAGCTGCGCGCCCGATGGATAGATTGCTCTGCGGCGACGTGGGTTACGGCAAGACAGAAGTGGCGTTGCGGGCGGCGTTCAAGGCGGTGATGGACGGGCGGCAGGTGGCGATTTTGGCACCGACGACGGTTTTGGTGCAACAACATTTTGAGACTTTTCAGCAACGGCTGGCGGCGTTCCCCGTGAAGGTGGAGATGCTGTCCCGTTTTCGCAGCCCGCGAGAACAATCACGGATTTTGTTCGAATTATCAAAAGGCGGCGTGGATATTGTGATTGGTACACATCGGCTTTTTTCTGGAGACGTACTTTTTAAAGATTTGGGGCTAGTGATCGTGGACGAGGAACAGCGTTTTGGCGTGGCGCATAAAGAGCATCTGAAAAAGTTGCGCGCCGAAGTGGATGTGCTGACGGTGACTGCCACGCCAATCCCGCGCACGCTCTACATGGCGTTGACGGGCGTACGGGATATTTCTAATTTGAATACGCCGCCCGAAGAACGTTTGCCAATTGTGACCCATATTGGTCCTTATGCGCCAAAATTGGTGCGCCAGGCGATTTTGCGAGAAATTGATCGCGGCGGGCAGGTTTTCTTTGTTCATAATCGTGTTCAGACCATCGGTGCGATGAGAGCACATTTGCAGAAACTCGTCCCCGAAGCGAGAATTTCGATTGGGCATGGGCAAATGGGGCAGGGTGAACTTTCTCGGGTAATGTCTGAATTTGTCTTGGGCAAAGTAGATATTTTGCTCTCGACGACAATTATCGAATCGGGGTTGGATATCCCCAATGCAAATACGCTCATCGTCGATCGCGGCGATACTTTTGGCTTGGCGCAACTTTATCAATTGCGCGGGCGTGTTGGGCGTGGTGCGGTGCGCGCTTATGCCTACTTCTTCAAGCATCGGAAAAGAATGCCAACAGAAGAAGGGCAAGCGCGGCTCGAGGTGATCGCCGAAAACACCCAGCTTGGGGCGGGATATTCAATCGCCATGCGCGATCTCGAAATTCGCGGTGCGGGCGATCTGCTTGGCATGCGCCAGCATGGGCATATCTCATCGGTTGGTTTTCATCTTTATACGCGGCTTCTGAAAGAAGCAGTCACAAATTCAAAATTGAAGGGCGACAGTGAACTTGAAGCTTTTAACTTTGAACCTTCAACCATCAACCTTCAACCCGTCAATGTCGATTTTCCCTTTGCTATCGGTATCCCTACCGCCTATATCCCCGATCAGAATTTGCGTCTGCGTCTATATCGTCGCCTCGCCAATATTGTGGATGAAAGCGAATTGGACGCGATTCGGATTGAGTTTGCCGATCGCTTTGGAGACCCGCCAGAGATGGTCGAAAATCTTTTTTATCAGATCGCTGTCAAGACGCGTGCCGAGAAAGCGGGATTGGCATCCGTCACGATGAGTGATGAGAAGATTACGCTTCGATATCCACCGCTCGAGAAAGGACAGCCGCACCGAACCCTACATGACCTGGGGCGTGCTGCCCGTAAAGCAAAAAATGCCTACTTTTTGACATTTGGGCGTCAACCTAATTGGCGGGCGAAGTTGCTGGAGGTTTTGGGGGAGTTAGGGTAGTTTTCAGTATTCAGTGATCGATGAAAAATACAGTAGCAAAAAGCGGTCTGCAAACCACAAAATTTGCAGACCGCTTTAATTTAAACCAACTTGCGGAAGAGTTTTAGTCGATAAGATTCCTTACTGACATTCTGAAAAATGCGCTTCCCAGACCCAACCGGCGGGGATATCATCTTCGCGATAACTTACCTGCCACCACCAACCAGATGTGTCTATATTATGGCGAATTCTTCCGAATAGTGGTCCTTGAAGAATATAGACTTCGCCGCCTGGGACACCATCAATAGCAGCTGCTACTGCGACGTTTGGTTCTGTCCAGATACGGGAACCAGCTAATAAATGAACAGATTGACCGATCCTCAAAGTACAGTCTGATATGCTTATTTCAGGATTGTTATTTTCAGTTGGAGCAGGAAGAACTGTAGGAGGGATGATTGTCGGTGTTGGGGCAATAAGCGCGTTGTCGTAAGTATTATTCAGATATAAGACAATCGCTTTGGTATTTAATGCCCACTCTTGCAATTTATTTCCTGTCTCTTTCTCAGCGGCATTAGAACCAGCTTCGTTTAGCGTTTCTTCACGCCATAGAAAAATGCCTGTGTTTTCATCTTTTCTGATAGTTGTAGCCAATAAGGTTATTCCCTCGGAAATAAATTTAAACTGGGAGCCTTTTTCACTTTTATCAAGGAAGTTTGCGTATTCAGCGTAAATTTTTGAGCTATCAAGAATATATGCTTCGAGATTGGGGTCTGCTTGAGGGTATTCGTAAAGCATAAGCTCGAGTGTTATAGCAAAATCCTGAAAAGTTTTTGCTACAACAGTTTTATCAGGCGCACTTTCGACCTTTTGGTTTAGCAATCCTCTTTCTTCAATCAAAGTGAGTAATAGATCTAGGGTTTGTGCCCTCATTGCATCATCAATATTCGCAGGAGCCAAATATTCTTTTGCTTGTGGCTCAGGGAGTTCAGGGGTGCAGGCACTAATAAATAGTGTGACTATTAGCAGTATGATAAATATTATTATTTTTTTCATTTGGTATCTCCTTCTAACGACGCAGATTATACCGCCTATATTGAGACAATGTCAGGGTTTTTCCGCAAGATGAAGTTGTCTCTTATTTCTTCCTTTAGAAAATCAAACCCAAAAATTCCTCTTGACTCTCCCCCTATAGGAGGGTCTATACTGTATTTGTTGACGGCCATCAACCTTTTAGACAGGTAAACGAAATGATTAAAATTGGTGATTTCTCAAAATTAGCGCATGTAACAGTAAAAACACTTCATCATTATGGAGAGTTAAGCTTATTGCGCCCGATGCGTATAGACCGTTATACAGGCTACCGTTATTACAGCCTTACTCAGTTACCACGCCTAAACCGAATCTTGGCTCTAAAAGATCTAGGCTTCTCTCTCGAGCAAATCGTACATTTATTGGACGAAGAACTTTCTCTGGAAGAGATGCGCGGTATGTTGCGGATGAAGCAACTTGAGTTAGCCGAGCGTGTGGGAGCGGAGCAAGCACGGTGGAGATGCGTCTGCATCAAATCGAAAATGAAGGACAGCCTCCACCTTACGATATCGCCCTCAAAGATATTCCATCTATGACGGTGTTGAGTGTGAGAGCGAGTAGAGCGGGAATGGTTGCTTTTGACGTAAACCAAAGCAGAGTAGAAGCTTTACTCCTTGGCAACCTGAAGCGTGCCCGCATCAAAGCGGATGGGCCTCTATTTGCCTTGATGCCTGAGTTACCCACCACAGAATCTGAATTGGACATAGAGTTTGCTATCCCTGTAAAGCTGAGACGCGGTCAGCGCGCTGGGGATTGGGGTAGTTCCCCCTTGCAATTGCGTGAGCTTAAGGCTGTCCCTAGCATGGCAAGCACGATCTCCAAGAGTGGCGCTTCTGCGCTAAGCACGATCTATACAACTCTCTTTGCTTGGATGCAAGCAAATGCTTATAAAGTTGCTGGCTCATATCGTGAAATTTACTTGTCTGAGGCAGGGGATAAGCCTCAAGCTTCAGCAGTGCATTCTGGCTTTTTGGAAGTACAGTGCCCTGTTGAACGGGCTCAAATCCCTCTTTCTGTTATATCAACTCAATTCAATCAAAAGGATAAGATCATGCAACCGAAGTTTGTTAATAAACAGGCATTTACTACCGTTGGTTTCTCTTACGTCGGAAAGAATCAAAACGGTGAAGTCCCTCAATTATGGGGCACGTTCAATCAGCAAGCAAATAAAATTAAGAATATGGTCGGGAATTGTGCCTATGGCGCGTGTTTCAGTGATATCGAGTTTGGTGAAGATGGAGATTTTGAATACGTCGCTTGCTATGAAGTCTCTGACTTTAGCGACATCCCTGAAGGGACGGTCGTGCGGGAAGTCCCAGCGCATAAATACGCTGTGTTCACACATCACGGCAAGCTAGATAACCTGCAAGAAACCTACAAGTATATCTACGAGACTTGGCTTCCGCAGGCAGATGTAGAACTGGTATCACCACACTTCGATATGGAGCTCTATGATGATCGTTTTCTCTTCGATGACGATGCGTCAGAGTTTGATGTTTACATTGCGATAAAAGAATAATCAGTATCTAAAAACTGGAGCGCTGTATTTTGTACTGTGCTCCAGTTTTGTTTTTTTGCGCATAGCCAATAAAGTGTATGCTATTTTATTGCTACAGGCAAAGTAAACACAAAGGTACTTCCTCTGTCTTTTCCTTCACTCTCCACCCAGATTTCACCTCCATGCGCCTTAACGAGATGCTTGGTAATTGTTAGCCCAATCCCGCTCCCACCAGCATGACGCGAACGGGATTTATCTACACGGTAAAAACGCGTAAAGATATTCTTTAGATGCTCAGGGGGAATACCGATGCCGTTGTCTTTGATTGAAATTTGTATATCATTCCCATTCCCAATGTGTGATGCTTCAAGCCTTACATCTCCACCTTCAGGAGTGTAATATAAGGCGTTAGTCAATAGATTTGATAATATCTGAATAAGACGTCGCTCATCCGCCTGAATAGTGGGGAGGTTGGCTGGAACGATACGCTCAAACTTAATGCCTTTTTCTTTAAACTGAGTACCAAATCTTTTTTCAATTGTTCCCGTTAGAGAAGAAAGTTGAAGCGGCTGTATAATCAGCTCATAAGCCCCAGCCTCTACGCGGCTGAGTTCTTGCAAATCATCCACAAGATGATTCAAACGGTCAGCTTCATGTAAAATCAACTCATAGGTTTCTGGTGAAGCAGGCAAAATCCCGTCTTCTAAGGCTTCCACAGAGCCTTTGATTGTTGTCAGCGGTGTGCGGAGTTCGTGAGCCACATCGCCAATTAATTGGCGGCGCATCTCCTCAGTTTTTTCTAATTCTGTAGCCATCTGATTGAAGCTCTGGGCAAGTTGCCCGAGTTCATCAGAACCATGCGTGCCAACACGTTCATCGTAATGTCCTTCGGCGATACTCCGACTGGCAATCATCATCGCACGGACAGGGGCAACAACTCTGCGACTGAGCAAAAAGCTCAGGATAAGGGCAACAAAAAGAGCTGCGACTGATGCCCATAGTAAGGCTTCACGGAAAGAAGCCTGAAAATTGGCGTATAGGCTCATACCAGGGGAGTTTTCTATATCGAAATCAGATTTATCTGCTCCAGCACCATACATGAGCCCTGTACCCTCACCTGTGCCTGCTCCTCCAGATTCGAGTTGGGACTGCTGCATCCTGCCGAGATGATTTTGAAAGGCTGAATCAATGGTTAGCCTGCTTGTTAGTACCAAAACCAGCGCGCTTGCCAAAATGATTGCTAAATAGGATAGAAGCAGTTTCCCTTGCAAATGATCGCGGAAATAACTGATCATAGTCGTTTATCCTCGAATCTGTAGCCAACCCCGCGAACAGTCACTATTAGATCGTCGCGCCCCAGTTTTTTGCGGACATGGCCAAGATGCACATCCACAACGCGCGTTTCGCCAAAATAGGATTCTCCCCACACATTTTCTAGCAATTGCTCGCGCGAGAGCACTCGCCCGCTGTTTTCTGCGAGGGATTTCAGTAAATCAAATTCGATTGCTGTTAACTCGATGGGATTATTGTCTACCGTGACTTTGCGTGCGCCAATATCAATGAGGATATGCTGGAAGGATAGCACGGAACGCGCGTCTTTCGACTTGCCCACGTTATGGATACGCCTCAGCGCAGATTTGATTCGTGCCGTTAACTCGCGTGGGCTAAAGGGTTTGGTGACATAATCGTCCGCGCCAACAGTGAGACCAAGTATACGATCCATCTCCTCTGTTTTCGCAGTGAGCAAGATGATATACACGTCCGATTCGCGCCGCAGACGTGTGAGCACCTCCACACCGTCCATGCCGGGTAACATCACGTCGAGGACGATCAGATCCGGTTCAAACGCGCGCGCGGCTTTTAATCCCGCAACACCATCTTCGGCCGTATAGATTTCATAGCCTTCTGGTTCCAGATAGGCAGTAATCAGTTTTAGAATGCTTGGTTCATCGTCTACTATTAGAATTTTTGTCATGAGGAAGTTCCTTCTCTTTTCATTTAAAACAATTTTGCCAGAAGAAAGGCAAGAATTGGTGAAGGGAATGTAAAGATCGTGTAAAGAGTGGGTGTGGTGTTAGTTTTATATCATATTTTCTTCTTTAACGAAGTTTTCCCAAATCATTACAAGGGCTTTACGTTCGCTTGCTATGATTTGGGCAGAGTTCGGGCAGAAGCCTCGAACGCAATTTACAAGGAGTAAAAAAATGAAAAAGACTTTTATAATGGCTTTCGTGCTTGCGGCAGTTATTGGTTTGGCATTTGCTGGCTCTGCTTTCGCACAAGATGGAAACCCACCCCTAGATGGAGAAAAAGATCCGCGTGATGGCTCTGGCTTATTGCATGATTATATGTCAGAAGCTATGGCAAATGCGCTGGGCGTAACTGTAGAAGAATTACAAGCTGGCCACGATGCTGGTGAAAACTTCTTTGATCTTGCCCTAGCTCAAGGAATCACCGAGGAAGAAATCCCCACTTTGATGCAGTCTGCACGTGATGCGGCTCTGGAAGCGGCTATCGCAGATGGTGCAATTACCCAAGAAGAAGTTGACCAAATGCAAACCCGTGGCGGAAAAGGCGGCGGGCTTGGCGAACGCGACAACTGTGATGGTAGCGGTGAAGGTGCTGGTCAATTTGAAGGCGGGCGTGGTGGACTTGGGCAGAATTCTGCTGGATAAACACCTGGGAAGATTGCGAGATATACCGAAACCAGACAGGCCTCGCGAAGCATCCTCCTCGTGAAGAAGGGTAGAGACCCGTCTGGTTTTTCCTTAAATGGCTGAGAATTTTTTTCTCAGCCATTTTGATTCTTGGGAAGAAATTATTCCAACTTCTTCATCATCATCATTTCAATCCGCCCCGCAATGGCGATCTTTTTTAGAAAGTTGATTGCATTCTGGTCTTCTTCCATCATCATCAGAGCGCATTGGCTAATGCTAATGCTCATCAATGCATAAAAACAGCGACCAACCAATGAGCGACCAATACCTTGACGTCGATATTCTGGATGAACAGCCAGATGGGTTAGATAGCCGATCCTGCCGTCGTGACTACAGAGTACAGCACCAATCACTTTGGTATCATCTATTGCTACGTAGCTTAACCCTGAGTTTCTCTCAAGAAAGCGTTCAATTGTCTTCCGAGAATCGACACTTTTTAGGCGTACTCCGTCCGAGATACGCCATAGCTGCATTGTCTGCTCAAAATGCGAGAGAAACATCTCTTCAATTACGTATTCCATCCACCACATCCTGAGGTAATCCAACCATATAAAATATATTCATTGTAGAGGAAATCTCCTTCACTTACAAGTCGAATTGGTACAGGACTGCGTATAACCAATATCGAAATCGTAAATGAAATACGTTTTTATTAAACACAAAAAACTCTCGTTTTTGAGAGCATTTTGTGGGGAAGGGGAGAAGTTTTGATGAGACAGCTGAGTAATCTTCACCCTATTCAAGGTGAAGATGAAGTCAATACCCGTTACGACCGTAATCACCGTCGCATAAGTGTATAAGGCGCACGAGTCAAAAAATAACTGCGCGTAGCCAATAATTAATAATTATTCTACTAAAAAACACTTGTCACTAAACGCCAAAACTGTGCAACTACAAAAGTCACGGCGAAGCCCATGAGCACAGGGGCTAGGGAGGCGACCCACGTCCACTTTTTGCTCCCTGTTTCTTTGTAGATTGTGTAAATGGTGGTGCTGCAGGGGTTGTGAATAAGACTGAAGAGCATTAGGTTGACGGCAGTGAGGAGCGTCCAACCACCAGCTTGGAAAAGTGCCATTGTCTCCATACCCGATTCTAGTTCAAACATCACGCCTGCGCCTTCGCCACCACCTGCGCCTGTAACGAGCACAGTGAGCATCATGATGGTCGGGACAACAATCTCGTTCGCGGGGATAGCAACAATGAAAGCGACCAAAATCACGCCGTTGAGACCAAGTAATAGCCCAAATGGATTCAGGAAATTGATCAGATATCCGGCAAGGCTTGTGCCTGCAATCGTGATATTTGCGCTCAACCAAAGCACAGCTCCGGCTGGGATAGCAAAAATAATAGCGCGCCACAAAATAATGAATGTGCGATCAATTAAAGAGGTGTAGATGGTCTGCCAGATTCGAGGCGGTCGATAGGGAGGTAGTTCTAGACTAAAAGTAGAAACTTCGCCTTTGAGCCAAGTTTTTGATAAAAATTTTGAGGAGACAAATGTCAGAAAAACCCCGAGGAGTGCAATCCCAACCACAGCCATCGAGGAGACTAATCCTGCTAGTTGTGCAGGGACTAATGCGCCGATGAATAAAGAAGCGATTAATATCTGCGTGGGCCAACGTCCATTGCAGAGGGCAAAGTTATTGGTAATAATCGCGATCAATCGCTCACGAGGGCTATCAATAATACGTGTGGCAACTACGCCTGCAGCATTACAGCCAAACCCCATTGTCATACTGAGAGCCTGCTTGCCGTGCGCCCCAGATTTACGGAACATATTGTCTAAATTAAAGGCAACACGGGGAAGATAGCCGAAATCTTCGAGCAAGGTGAAGAGTGGGAAGAAAATCGCCATTGGTGGGAGCATAACACTAATCACCCAAGCCGTTGCCATATAAACACCATCAAAAAGGAAGCCATCTAACCACCACGGCATTCCGATATTTGCGGCGAAACCTTTTAGAAGTGGGTGAATATTGTCGAGAAGCAAAGTTGCCAACATCGAAGATGGAACATTTGCTCCCGAGATAGTCAACCAGAAGACAATCATTAATAGAGCGAGCATCAAGGGGAAGCCCCAGATTCTGCTGGTGAGAATTTGATCTAGTTTTTTATCAAAATCAAAACGAGGCTTCTCTTCGGGACGAGTTGTTGCCCTATCTGCGATTTTGGCAGCATCAGTATAAATCGATTCTGTCACTTTTTCATGAAAATCTACACCAATTTCCCAGCGCAGAGATTGGGCTGTAGAGAGGATATTTTCGAGGGGTCTTGTGTTTTTTGTTGTCATATATATACTCCTACTGGTTCCCAATTACTTGCAATTGTGCAGAGCGTTGTTCTATATCACCGTGCGTCAAATCGCCAAGTTCGCCTTTGCGAAGGGCTTCAGCAATACGCTCATCACCATCAAGGAGACGCAACGCCACCCATTGCGCATTAGGTAGCTCAGGATAAGCATCTTCTATTTGCTTCGTGACTTGTGTGACAGCTTTTTTGAGTTCAGGAGAATCGTATTTGACACGATAGGGTTTCCCAACCGTTTTTCTATTAGCAACTTCACCAACAGCCTGTAAAAGTTCTGGGACACCTTCTCCTTGACGCGCGACCATTGGCACAACATGAACACCCAAGTCTCGTGCTAATCGGCGTTCGTCCACTTGGATTCCGTGTCGCTTTGCCTCATCCATCAAGTTCAAGGCAACTACAACGCGATTGGTAATTTCGAGCACTTGTAAGACCAAATTTAAGTTGCGCTCCAAACGCGTCGCGTCAACGACCACAATTGTGACATCGGGTTGACCGAATAAGATGAAATCGCGTGCGACTTCTTCATCCAGACTTGTGGCTAAAAGCGAATAAGTTCCAGGCAAATCAACCATTTTATATTTATGGTCACCATATTCAAATCCGCCTTCTGCGCGGCTAACGGTTTTCCCAGGCCAATTGCCAGTATGTTGACGTAATCCCGTTAGGGCATTAAAAACAGTGCTTTTTCCAGTATTGGGGTTTCCTGCTAAAGCGACTACATAGTCGAAGTCGCTCATATCAACGCCCAATTTTTTTAATGCTGCAGCATCGTGAATTGGGCAGGTTTCGCAAGCATCTTTAGTATTTGTTGTCATTTTATTTTCCTAGTATCTTAGCAGCGGGTGAGTAGCAAAAGCACAGTATTTTCGTGCTTTTGCGTATCGAAACCAGAGCGGATTAATGTAGCTCGTTTGATTTCGATACGGCGAAGTGCGTCGCCTACTCAATCGGCACTATTTATTTTTTTGTTAAGCCTCAGTAGAAACGCTAATCATTGCCGCTTGATCTTTGCGGAGTGCAATCACCGCCCCACGTACGCGATAAGCGATAGGGTCTCCACCAGCTGATTCCAGCTCAGCTTCGATCATTGTGCCGGGCAAAATACCCAAATCCATCAATCTACGGCGTTCTGCACCTCGAATACGTGGAGAAAGCGCGATAACTTCACGCTCTTCACCAATCTCCAGATTACTCAAAGGAAGCCCTATTGCAAGCTCTTTTTCAGGCTCTTCAGCAAATGGAATAACGCTAATATTGGCTGCAAGTATTGGGGCTAAAAGATGTTCGCCCTCGCCCGTTTCAAAACGAATGCGCTGTGGAGTCACTTCTAATAAACGAATTTCTTGCCCTATATGCAATCCCTCTGCAACTAGTTGGGCATAAACAGCATCTGGTTCATCCTCTAAATGGACAATACGCGCTCGTGCATCCAAATCTAAATTAGCCAGTTCGGTTCTCGTTTCAGCATATATCATTTTTCCATCAGCGGTGGGGATAGGGTCGCCGTGCGGGTCATGCGTAGGATTGCCCAGTTTTTGCGCCAGAGCATCTACATCTTCGGGGCTAAGTTCATGCTCCAATTGATGCGCTTTCTCATGCCAATTAACTTCGGCGTAGCCCGTCTCTTCGGCAAGATAACGTTCATAAAGGCGGTGTGCGCGAATAATTCGTAAAGCGTAATCGCGCCCATCGGATGTGAGCTTGAAATTTGTCCCTTCGATTTCGAGCAATTCTAGAGATTGCAAGCCCTCAATCACATCAGCGACTTCGTTTGTAGAAATACTCAACGCGCCAGCCAAACTCTCAACAGAAGCATTTTTGGCGTGATAAATATGCTTGAGCGCATCTTCGCGTAGCACTCGCTCACTCATCTCACGCGTATGTTGCCATTTCCAAAAAAGCCCACGCTCTGGCCTAAAAATAGTTATGCCAAGTGCGGTGACTGCCGCGGCAATCAGTAAAGCAAATAGTGGATCAACCATAAATTACCTCTTTTCTTATTTGTCATTGTAAGCCGGTGATTTTAGACAGGACAATGACGTGTATTAATTTTCTTCAATAAAAACATGACGCGTGATAGCGGGACCCAAGATCATCTCTTGCTCATTAAGTAAAATTGTCAGATTGCCATCAAATGGCGAGTACGCACGTGTCTCCAACTTGCTACCGGGGACCAAACCTTTTTCCTCCAAAAAGCGGAGGAGATCCCCATCTTTGGCATCGACACGTTGAATGGTCGCTTTTTGTGGCGGACGCAATGCCGAGAGTTGTGTAGATGCTTTTTGGGGCATCACCAAATTCAAATCCGGGATCGGGTCGCCGTGCGGATCATGTGTGGGATGCCCGAGAATCGCATCGATCCGTTCTGAAAATGCATCCGAGATAACGTGTTCCATCCGACAAGCCTCCTCGTGAACTTCATCCCAGGAAAAACCAAGCGACTCGTGCAAATAGGTTTCGAGCAAGCGATGCTGACGAATAACCTTGAGCGCCGCTCGCTCACCCGCAGGCGTGAGGGTCACGCCATAATGCTTGCGATAATCGACAAGGGGAGGGGAGGTTTCGGCGAGCCGTTTTATCATCCCTGTGACCGATGCGGGTGCAATTTTGAGCCGCTCGGCGAGAGCGTTTGTAGACGCAGAAAGACCATCCACGCTGATGGTGTAGATGGCTTTAAGATAGTCTTCGGTTGCGTGCGTTAGGATTGTTTTCATTTTGTCTAAATTAATTTTTAGGATCGACTAAATTAGTCTAGCAAAAAGAAGGTAAAGAGTCAAGGAGAGATTTTTCTATTCTGTTCTGGAAAATCAAAAAACTTCCTGTTGTGGTTTCGATACGGCGAAAAGCATCGCCTACTCAATCATCTTCAAAAGCAAAAATATTATCTATCTAGAGACAAAGCGGAGAAAGGGAGGTGGTTGATTCTCTGTAAGTGATTTAAAAAAACTGGAGCAATGACCTAATAGATTGCCTTCGCTTGAGTTTTGCATACCATCGGCATAGAGGGTAAAGAATTAATAACCCCACAATCCAGTACAGATACATCGTAGGGAGGCTTGTGCCTTTTGGTGTAAGCCAATTTCCCATGGCGGCATAAAGATAGAGATGCCCAACGTAGAAAAGAAGCGGCACTTGCCCGAAGATGATAAGCATGTTGAGTGCTGGCGCAAGCTTCTCTCTAATTCTTGAAAATCCCCACAACAAAATCAAATTGCTTCCCATTGTCAGCAAAATAAAAGTCAGGCTAGGCGGATATTTGACCACGTTCAGAAAATCGATCCAGCTCTCCCCCGCACGCGGACGGATATTCCCGAAACCATTTGCAGCACGAAGGATGAAAAAAACTGCCAAAAATGAGACGCCAATCCATAGGGCAAGCTGATAGCTTTTCTTTTCGTCCTCGGCAAGCCAGTGCCCAAAAAGCATCCCGTAGCTGACCAAAGGCAGCCAGGGCAAAATGGGATAATTAACCCACAAGGCGAGATCACCACCGGGGACAGATGATAAACGACTAAAAATTGAGAAGGCATTTCCCCACATGGTTGGGTCGAGAGGCAGGTATGCGTCACTGAGTAGAAAGGCTGCTGTTAATCCCAGCAGATAAGGCGGTTTTAGCCAAAGAAAAAAGCTACCGATGATCATCGTGCCACCCAGTGCAAAGAAGACGCCGATATAGGTATCCAGCACCCAGCCACGCGGAGAAAGTGCCCAAGCCCGATTGACGACAAATAATTGCAGCAGAATCAATATAGAGCCGCGCAGAATAAAATGCTGAATGATCTTTGATTCACGCCAATTGCGCTTGCGACGTGAAAGAGTAAAAAGCACCATCCCCATCCCCATCAGGAAGAAGAAGCCCGGCGCAGAAAGATGTGTGACTAGGCGCGTTAGAAAAGAGAGCGCGCCATAATATTCAGGAAAATCCCCGCCCCAATACTCGCCCGAAGAATGTTTTTGAGCAACAAAATGATTGGCATGATCCAAAGCCATCAAGATGATAATTAATCCGCGCAGGGCATCGGGAGCCTGAAAACGTGCAGTTTTTGATATAGATTCTTCTTTCATGAGAGACCTCTTCGTGTTAAGGGATTTGCCCATTTTAACATGTAAAAACACTTCTTCAACGCAAAAGCCCCCGCTCCTTTTTGGAGGAACGAGGGCTTGGTAATTTTAAAAGTCGAAGAATTTACCCTAATAAATCAGGCAACTCTTCCGGGTGTTTGGCAACGCGTACACCCGCTTCTTCGAGGGCTTTGATCTTATCTTCGGCTTTACCCGAGCCAGATTGAATGATCGCGCCTGCATGTCCCATTCTTTTGCCGGGAGGGGCGGTCTGTCCTGCAATGAAGGCTGCCACGGGTTTTGTCATCTTTGTGGCGATGAATTCTGCCGCTTTCTCTTCATCCGTGCCGCCAATTTCACCAAGCATGACGACTTTGTCGGTGGCAGGGTCATCTTCAAACATAGCCAAAACATCAATGAAATTTGTGCCATTCACAGGGTCGCCACCGATGCCCACACAGGTGGATGCGCCCATCCCCTTTTCCTTGAGTGCATAAAGAACTTCGTAGGTCAACGTCCCGGATCGGGAGACTGCCCCAACATTGCCGGGGATGGCGATATTACCGGGGATGATGCCCACTTTGGCTTCACCGGGGGTCAATAAGCCCGGGCAATTCGGTCCTAAAAGACGCGTGTCAATTTGATCAATATAGGCCCGAACGCGCATCATATCTTTAACAGGCACACCTTCGGTGATGCAGACGATCAGTTCAAGACCTGCATCGGCGGCTTCAAAGATCGCATCTGCGGCAAAACGTGCCGGGACGAAGATCACGCTTGTATTCGCACCCGTTGCTTCGGCAGCCAGTTTAACGGAATCAAAGACCGGTACCTTCCCGTCCATTACCCACTCGCCACCCTTGCCGGGGGTCACGCCCGCGACGATATTCGTCCCGTAGGCGGCCATTTGTTGGGAGTGGAAAAGACCTTCGTTACCCGTGATCCCCTGTACTAAAAGTCGTGTATCTTTATTAATTAAAATGCTCATGATTAAGCCTCCTTCAATGCGGCAACGGCTTTCTGAGCGGCGTCTGCCAGAGTATCTGCGGTGATCATATCGGCAGCGGCGATCAGCTCTCGCCCTTCTTCAGCATTTGTGCCAACCAAGCGAACGACCATCGGTACATCTGGTTTGACTTCTTCGATCGCTTCAAGAACGCCTTTTGCCACTTCATCACAACGCGTGATACCGCCGAAGATATTGATCAATACAACTTTCACATTCGGGTCAGAAAGGATGATGCGGAAAGCCGCGCCAACTTTTTCTGCATTTGCACCACCGCCAATATCAAGGAAATTGGCCGGACTGCCACCGAAGAGTTTCACAATATCCATCGTGGTCATTGCCAAGCCTGCGCCATTGACCATACAGCCAATTTCACCATCCAGTTGGATATAGGCCAGATCATGCTCACGAGCAATCGTTTCAGATTCTGTTTCAAGATCAAGATCACGCATTTCGGCCAAATCATGATGACGGAAAAGTGCACTATCATCTATCAGCATTTTGCCATCAACAGCCAAAAGCGTTTCTTCTTCAGTGATGATCAGGGGGTTAATCTCGGCAAGGGTTGCGTCGCTGCCGTTATAGGCATTCCAAAGCCCCATCGCGATCACACCAAATTCTTTCCAGTTTTTACGGGGCAATTCAATGCTCGCCGCAATATCGCGCATCTGATAGCCTTGCAATCCCAAAAGGGGGTTGATATGCACCTTGATGATCTTCTCAGGGCTAACGCGAGCGACCTCTTCGATCTCTACGCCACCTTCGGCAGAAACCATCATCACAGGCATCTTTTTCTCACGATCGTTGGTGATTCCAAGATAGATCTCGCTCTTGATATTCGAGGCTTCGTCGATCAAGACCTTGCGAACAGTCAGCCCTTTGATATCCATTCCCAGGATATTGCTGGCATGTTTTTCTGCTTCATCGGGGGTTTTGGCGAGCTTCACACCGCCAGCTTTCCCACGTCCGCCCACCAAGACCTGCGATTTAACAATTACCTTACCACCTAAATCTTTAGCAATCGCGTAAGCCTCTTTAGGCGAAACCGCAACCTTCCCCTTGGGAATTGGCACGCCATATTCGGCAAAAACACGTTTCGATTGGTACTCATGAATTTTCATTCAAGCTCCTTATGCTTTCAGGATTAATAATAGAATTTAACAAGGAGATTATACCAGCGAGATAAGAGATAGTGTATAATTTTTATCTTTGATATGAATGACAAGATGGGTGGAATACCCCGCCTCGCACCTGGCCTTAGGCTTGCTACCCTTTAACCGACATCTCTGCCTTTATTCTTCTCTCCGCGATCTCCCTCCTAGCAACGCTCCGTGTTGCACTTTATCTTATAAATCAGCAAGATATGCATTGCATCTGCTTTTAGATGCGTTGCATATCGGCACATCAAATAGCTCCCAACGCAGAGCATTGGGTATAGGATTATTAAAACTCCCGTTCTCTTGAAGAGAACGGGAGTTTTATGTTTTTGTCTTGTCTCCTCCCCTAAATTCTGCTTTTAGAATTTGGGGGAGGGTGGGGGCTTACTCAGGCATAGTAAAACGCATTACCCTATGATTACCCGCGTCCGTGACCCAGACACGCCCTTCAGCATCTACCGCAACGGCTGCCGCGAGCCCGATATTCTCATTATTATAGCCATAATCTCCCCAGGTACGGATAAACTCACCCTCGCTGGTAAATTGCAAAATTCGATAGCCTTCAGGATCAACTACAAAAACCGAGCCATTATCACCTACCGTGATGAAGGGTTTATTATCCAGTGATTGCCCGTACCAGCCATTGACATCCCATTGGTTAAGCGGGAAGTAGAGCGTTCCATCTTCATTAGGGCTAAAGGATTGAACGCGTTGATTCCATGTATCGGTCACATATACATGACCATCTGTGTCAACGGCAACACCGACCGCTTCGTCGAATTCGCCTGCGCCCATGCCCGTTGTCCCAAATTCAGTGATGAAATTTCCATTCGAATCGAATTTGACAATACGTTTGTTCCCTGTATCTGAAACGAAGACATTCCCATCTGCATCCACATCAATTCCACGCGGGCCCCAGAAGGCGAAGCCGTCTTCAGCTTGCCCATAATAGCCCCAATGCGTGATCGGGGTTCCATCCGCGTCAAATTTTTGGATACGGTGGCTCCATGTATCAGAAACATATACAGAGCCATCAGGTCCTACAGCGATGCCCCAAGGCTCGTTAAAGAAGCCGCCCGATAGATCATCAAAAGTTGCATCCCCAAACTGCCCCCACATATTGATAAAAACGCCTTCGGCATCAAAATGCTGAATTCGGTGATTGCGAGAGTCCGCTACATAGAAACTACCATCTGGCGCAAAAGCAATTCCGCGCGGTGCGCTAAATTCTCCCTGATTTGTACCCTCAAACCCGACGGTGAAATCTGCGGTGAGCGTGATCGTATTCTCTTCGTAAGGATCAGCCAAGACTTCATCGCTTGTTTCGGGGAGAACACCATAGTTCCAGACTTGGGAGGCAACATCCTTACGGATATAGAGCCGCATCTGGTCGGACGGATTCCAATCTGTTGGGGTGAAGCCAGATTTACTCGTTGCCTGTGCGTATTTTGTATAATCGCGTTTCGCCCAAATATCGCTGACCCCGGCACGCATGGCAGGGTCTGTAAAGATTTCGCAGAAACGGGAGAAATCTTTCCCGTTAAAAAGTTTGAATACACTGAATACGCCTGTGCAGGGATAATCTAACTCGAAGAGCAAATGAGGATCTTTATCTCGAACGACCCCGTAATAATCCTGATTGGGCCACCACATACGGATATAGTCACTGCGATAATAGCCTTGCCCAACAACGGCTTCAATCTTGTCAAAATTCTTCGCATCTACGATGATAACGGAAGAATCGCGCAAGGAGCGTGTGGGTGCATCAAAAGAACGGAGATTAGTATAATCGCGCAGATACCAGACAAAGGGCCAGGAGATGCCCGTATCGGGTGCACTGGCATCATAGGCAACTGCTGCACCTAGATCTCCGCTAGTGCGCATAGAGATTTCTTCGACTTGTGCCATCACGTCTTTTACGCCTGAGGCAGCATGTGCATAAACAAGATATTCTTTCGCGCTATCATAGTTGATATAGGCCGCTCTATAGGCGGCACGCCCTGTCCATAACGTGAGCAAGCCAAATATCACGAGCGAGGCGAGGCTGAGGGCATTTCCTCGTGTCCACGAACGGAAGACGTAGAAAAGTCCAATTGCGCTAGCGATAGCAACGATCAAGGGGAGTAGAAAATCGCTGGTCGCCTGTAATTGTGCCAAATCCTTCCCTTGAAAAGGAGAATTTGCACCCATCGAATTGATCAAAGATGTGATGAAAACGAAAATTAACGCAGCACCCAGCCATCCCTTTTTCTCGCGGAATTCTGCCCAAGGGAGGCTCTTGATAAGCTGATTTAGCCCCCAACCTGTGAGCAGGATCATCGGCATGGTCAGATGATAGGTAAGCCAAGGCATACGCTCGCCCGCGTAGGAATAGGCAAGAATGCTGCTGATTACCCACCAAAGGAGGAGGGCAAAGGTGACAGAGCTATCAAAGATTGACGTAGATTCTGATTGATCAGCCTCAGGTTTTTCGGGGAGTGTGGACGCCTTTTTGCGAAAACCGAAATATACACCGACCCAAACCCCAAGGGCAGGGAGGAATTCGTAAACAGGGATTTGAACGAAAATATAGTAATACCAGGGCTGACCACCGCGTGCTACTTCTTGTTGTACCATCCAATAGCCGAGTGAGCCAAAGATACCAGTAAAGAAGCCGCCGCTATTGGTAAAGACGGTCGTGAAAAGAATCGTGAAAAGGCTGTAGAAAAGAAGAGCGTTTTTCCACCAAAGATCGGCGTTCCACCAGAGTCCGAGTGCGGCACTGATCCCAAAAGTGAGCAAAATCGCTACACCGATTTGGACATAATCCATAGTGAGCAGCCCTGCCAGTTCTGGGGTAGTAGTGGGGATACTCCAGCCGAAAATCTTGGAGATAAGGGGTGTCAACAAGGGAATGATGAGCGTGCCGATCAGCATCAGCAAATCGAAGGAGCGTTCTTTGCGAATTTTCTCCCAACCAAGCCCCTGAATAAGATAGTAGGCGGCGATACCAAGTGCAGCAAGAGCTGCAATAGCAAAAATGGCAAATAAGGGGAATGTCGCCGAGGTCGCTGCAGAAATCGGTGCTTCGGCAAGAGGGTTGGCTGGCATTGCAGGTTCTGTCGCGATGGCAGAGCTACTTTCCTTGAAGAGTAAACCAGCACCCAGCGCGCCACCGATCAGAAGAATCGCAACGGAAAGAACAGAGACAAAAGCACTCCGGGTACGCTTACTTTCCCAAGACATGCCAAGCAACTTCCAGACAAAATATCCCGCAAGGAAAAGCAAAATTTGTGCGGCATAGATATAGGCTGTTTCTTTGGATGTGAAATTGATCAATAAACTAATTGTGAGCCAATAAAAATAGCGTTTATTGCCACTTTCCAGGTAGCGCAGCAGCGCGAAAAACATCAACATCCCTGCAAATCCGCTAAAAGGCTCGTTTCGAACGTAACGCCCATAAAAAAGCATATAGGGTGAGATGAGCATCAATAACCCCGCAATCAGCGCGCCGGCTTTGCCGAGATAACGTCGCCAATACCAAAGCATCCAAATCGTAGCAAGATTAAAAATCACTGCCGGGATGCGGGCGGTAAAATCACTTACACCAAAGAGAAAATAACTCAACGCAAGAACATGAAACTGGAAGGGCCCATGCATCATTGGCGTATGTTGGTATCCATCGCCTTTATAGAGCAGCCACGAGAAATAAGTATGCAAACTCTCGTCGTGGCTCATCGCACGCGTTCCGAGATCATAAAGACGGCTCAAGATCGTCAGAGCAATGATGAGCGCAAAAAGGAAGACTTCACCCGTGAGAAAGGGTAGAGAGGGGAGCAGGGGGCGTTCTAACCAGTTTTTTTTCATAGGATATAAGTAGCTAATTAGGGATTAGAAGATAGTTTTACTACACAGAACTTAATATACACTGAGAATCTTTTATATTGGAAGAGGCGAAGATGGGGACATACGTAAGATAGGCTTGCTTCCCTTTAACAGACAGATGCGTGAAGAGTTTCATCTAAGGTCTAAAGTCTACTCGCCAGCTGACCGCAGCCCGCCTGAATATCTATACCGCGATGGGCACGGATCGTACACGTGATCCCGACTTGCTCAAGGGTTTCTTTGAATATCTTTGCGCGATCATTATCTGTGCTTTGACCATGAAATCCCTGCGTGGGATTGAGCGGAATTGCGTTCACGTGGCACATCAAGCCCTTCAATTTGCGCGCCAAAATATAGGCCTGCTCAGGCGTATCGTTCACACCTTCGATCAACGCCCACTCAAAGGTGATTTTGCGACTGGTCTGCTCTACATAATAACGGCAAGCTTCGAGCAATTTGTTAATAGGATGTTTATCGTTAATCGGTAGCATGGATGAGCGTAATTCATCTTCTGCGGCGTGTAATGAAATCGCGAGATTATATTGCACGCCTGCGTCAGCGAATTTCCAAATTAGTGGGACCAAACCAACGGTAGAAATAGTGAATCTACGTGCGCCAAAGTTGAAACCATTCTCATCGTTGAGACGTGCCAATGCCTCCAACGTAGTCTCATAATTATGAAAAGGCTCTCCCATCCCCATTACAACTACGTTTGTGAGCGTTTCTCCTGCATCTTGCAATTCTCGTGCTGCATAGATGACCTGCGCCACGATCTCACCGCTTGAGAGCTGACGCTTAAACCCCATCTGACCGGTCGCGCAGAATTTACACCCCATCCCACAACCGACTTGAGTGGAGATACAGACCGTATTTCTGTCTTGCCCTTCTTCACGGTCATAATGCATTATGACCGTCTCAATTTGCTGGCCATCGTGTAGTTCAAAAAGAGTCTTGCGTGTGTCGCCATCTTTTGATTCTTGCGTGACAACGGGTTTCAGAACGTCAAATTTGAGTAATTCGCCCATCTTCTCGCGCAAAGATTTGGAGAGATTGGTAAATTCTTCTGGCGTTGTCCATAAATTTTTATAAAGCCCATCCCAAACTTGCTTGCCGCGAAATTTGGGTTCTCCCCAAGATTTTACGCGAGCGGCTAGTTCGGGGAAGTCAAAGTCGTAGATAAGGGGATTGGTCATAGTGGTCTTCTTGTTAATTGGTTAGGTGGTCATTGAATAATCGGTGAGATTTTATCATGGAGGAACTAAAAAACTAAACTCCCCCGATTATACCTTGCTCTCCGTTAGCGCACTAAATCCTAATCCCTGATTGCCTATATTATCTCCCCTAAATTCTCCGCAATGATATCTACCTTTGGCATCCATGCTTCAGCATCTTCTCTCGTCGTGACTCCACTCAAAACCAATGCTGTTTTGCAGCCCGCATTCTGCCCGCCAAGAATATCTGTTGCCAGGCGATCTCCGACCATAAGAGTCTCTTCTGGTGAAACGCCCATTCGCTGCATGGCGAGTTGAAGGAGATAGGGAGCTGGCTTGCCCGCTACGATTGGCCCCACGTCTGTAGCAGTTGTCAGTGCTGCAAGAATTGTCCCTGCGCCGGGATATTGCCCGCGAGGGGTGGGGTAAGTTCTATCCGCATTGGTGGCGTAAAAAGGAGCACCTGCGCGGATGAGGAGAGTTGCCTGCGTGAGTTTCTCGTAAGTGATGCTCATATCCATCCCCACCACAACTGCGGTAGGGGAGGTGGGTTCTTCCTCGCCTAAGAAAGGCGTAAATCCTTCTGCGCGAAGAGCTTCGATCAATCCAATCTCTCCAATGACATATACTTCACCACCATCAGGAAATTTCTCTTTAAGCAAAGTTGCAACAGCAAGGGATGAATTCACCAGCTGTGAAGGCTCCAGATGTACGCCAAGTTTTGCTAATTTCTGGACATAGGCGGCAGGCGTATCTGTGGAGTTATTTGTTGCAAGAGTGACTTTTAATCTGCGTGCGGTGATGGCATCGAAAATAGTGGATAAATCACCAATCGGCTGCCCTGCACGCCAGAGGACGCCGTCTACGTCGAGGATCAGGGCTTTGATCGGGGAGGAGATATTATCTAGATTCATGAACTATCCCTTAAAAGAATTTACCACAAGAACACAAAGCTCACAAAGTTTTCTTTGTAATTTTCGTATCTTGTGGTGAAAATTTATATCTTAAACTTCTTCAGCAAATAATCTACTACGGGCTGATCTAGCCAGCCTTCTTTTGCATTGAAACGATTTTCAAAATTTTCGTTGCCAAGAAAAGAATTAAGCGACTCTGCAACAGTTTCAGTATATTTCCCATCAATGCTGGGCTGATAATAACCCAAATTTGCCATAATTTTTTGTATATCGATAAGAATATCGCCTTGCAATGCTACACGCTCGCTTTCTGGTGATTCCCCCATATATAATTCATGCAATTCGAGCAGTTCACCGAGACGTGGGACGGGGTCGAGATGGTCGTCTACGCGATAATCGATCCAACGGTCGAGAAAACCGCCGTAACCGCCTTTGGGCTTGGCGACGTAAATGGCAGCAGCTTGCTTGCCACGCTTATCTCCGCCGGCGCGATCACCAGCGTAAAGCGCGGCATATAACCTGGCAGGGAGATCGCCATCCGTCTCTAAAAATGCGGATTCCATCTTTTGGATGACATCTGCACCTGTCAGGATATTCCCCTGAATGGCGTAACCGGGACCGGTCAAGCCACCAGCCCAATCATGGCATTTCTCGCCAGTGAAGGTGACAGCTTGCCCTTGAGCATCTACCAGCCCCACCTGACGAATCTCTCGTTCCTCGTCGCCTGCGAGCAGTTTCTCCAGCGTTTTCTCCGCGGATAGGCCTTCTGCCATCATCTCCAGCCCATTGGGGCCGTATGATGTATTTACATAGGATTGCGTTGCCACTGCGCCGATCTCTGCTTTAACCCAGGGCACAGCCGCCCCCACGGCAGGAAATTTGGAGGCAACCGCGATTCCCCATGTTTTTGCTTCGAGGTCGCAGGCGGCTATTGAAAATGTTGAAAATCTTGGCATATATTTTTCTCATAAAAACCTTGCTAGAGCTTCGAAGCTCTAGCAAGGTTGGGTATAAATATCGTTTTTGGGAAGGTGCTTATCGAAGCGTAGCAAGCCTAAATCACGTGCGATGCAACGCGAAGCGTCATCCCATTAAATATTAAAACTGATTACTCGTTCTTTTCGGGTGCTTCAAGAACGTGGTCGACCAAACCGTATTCAGCAGCTTGGGCAGCGTTCATATAGACATCGCGATCGGAATCTTTTTCGACAATATTCTTCTTTTTGCCGGTGTGTTTTGCAATAATATCGAGCAAATCAGATTTTAGGCGCATAATCTCTTCGGCTTGGATGACAATATCTGTTGCTTGTCCTTGTGCACCACCCAAAGGTTGGTGCATGTGGATCGTGGCGTGAGGGAGTGCATAGCGCCGACCTTTTGATCCGGCAGTTAGAATGACTGTGCCGAAAGAGGCTGTCACGCCAACGGCAACGGTGCTGATCGGGTTGGGAATCATCTGCATGGTGTCGTAAATTGCCAAACCGGCATAAATTACGCCGCCAGGAGAGTTGATGTAGATCTTGATTTCTTTCTCAGGGTCTTGATTGCTGAGGAATAGAAGTTGCGCAATGATCGTATTTGCAACCTGATCATTAATTTGTGTGCCCAAAAAAATGATGCGTTCCTTGAGCAACAGGGAATAAATATCGTAAGCGCGTTCGCCGCGCCCAGTGGATTCGACGACCATAGGTACTACAGATTGTGGGGTAATAGGTGACATAATAATCTCCTTGATTTTTTAAAAAGACAGGGTGCGCTTTTTTGACCAGCGCACCCTGTAATTCTTTCTTTATTATTCGCTGGCTTCTTCGCCTTTTTCTTCGGGAACTTCAACCTCTTTGGGCTCTTCTGCTTTCTCTTCTTCTTTGGCAGCTTTCGCTGCTTCCTTTTCAGTTTTTTTAGCCGCTTTTTCTGCTTCTTTCTGGGCTTTTTCAAAATCACCAGTAGCAATATCTTTCATGCGGTCTAAAGTCATGCGTGTCATGAGTTGAGCAGCTGATTGCTGCGCAACATTATTGGCAATTTCCTTTTGTGCACGTGCGCCGCCTTTAACATTATCCAGATTAAAACCTTGTGAAGCCAAGCCCATCAGGGTTTGATTGAATTCGCTTTCCAGAGCACCCTCTGCGATTTCAAGCTCTTCTAATTGTGCTAATTCGTCAAAGATCATGCCGCGTTCCAGGCGTTTCTCAGCAGCGGGGCGGGCTTCTTCTTCAGTGAATTTCTCTAGATCGGTATCTTGCATCTTGAGATAGGCTTCAAACTCCATCCCTTGCTGGGATAGTCGTTGGCTCATATCTGCAATCACCATTTCAACTTCACGCTCCAGAATTTGTGGCGGATATTTGATAGTTGCGCCTTCCTTGATTTTATCAATCAACGCAGTGAAGTATTCATCATCATATTCTGAGACACTTTCTCTCTCAAGGTCTTGCCCGATAATCTCGCGCATTTCAGCTACCGTTTCGCCTGCGCCAAGTTTTTTCGCAAATTCGTCATCCAGCTCAGGGATGGTAGAGCCGTGAACGACATTGACCGTAATTTTATATTTGACACTTGCTTCACGTAAATTCTCATCTTCATGGTCTTTGGAGAACTTCTTGGAAGTACTCTTTGATTCGCCTACGCTCATGCCGATCATCTTTTTAACGAAACCAACAAAAGGCTCTTCATCTTCGCGTTTTTCAGTCGTGATAAAGAAGGGATGGTCCAGCTTCTCGAAGACAATCGCGTCATCGCCTTCTGCGCCAACTTTTTTACCAACAACATCGGCTTTGATATAGTCCCCATCTTCGATGGGACGTTCAACTTCTTCGGTGTTCGCGTACATCTTCTGGAGCTCTTCCAACTTGGCATCAACTTCAGCTTCGTCGGGCTTTTTATATTTGTAGGGCACCCGAATTTTGCGGTAATCGCCTAAATCAATTTCTGGGCGCAGTGGAATCGTGAAAACAAACTTCGGTGGTTCAAGGCTTTCCATCTCTTCAAGAGAGCCTTGTGCACCGGGTTCCAGTTCGGCTTCTTCCAATGCTTTCGGGTAAATCTCCTCGAGCAAAATATCTACCGCGCCTTCGATAATGGCTTGCTCACCATATTGCTGCACGATAACGTTGTAGGGAGCTTTGCCTGGGCGGAATCCAGCGATCTTGCCACGCTTCGCAAGTTGACGCGCCGAGCGTCGCTTTGCACCTTCCATTTTGTCTTGTTCCAGCTCAACGGTCATCGTGACCTGATGGTCTTCACGGGGGGTTGTTTCAATCTTCAAGATAATCTTCCTTCGTTGATATATTTTTACTTCTCTATACTATTGCGGATGAACTGCCTCGCACTCGATTTTGACTTGTTACCCTTTAATGGGGTTGGGGATTAGGAGATAAACCAATCCCGTCAAACCAATCCGACACAGCTTCAGCGTCAATAAAAAATGGGGACGGCGGGACTCGAACCCGCACGCCGATAAAGGCACATGGTCCTAAGCCATGCGCGTCTGCCAAATTCCGCCACGTCCCCAGGTTGCGGAGGGGATAACAATCCCCAGATTGCGCACGGATTATAAGCGCAAGGGGGATGAGCGTCAATAAAAAGTCTACAAATGTTAACTAATTACTAAGAAAGCGGCCCTCACCCGTTCTTGCTTCGCGCGAATTCCTCTCTCCCGTTTTACGGGAGAGAGGGAGCAAGTGGAGCGATGCGGAGGTGAGGGGCCTTTTTGCGATATAATCTTGCGGTTCTAGTCAGACATCAGACATTAGCTGATCTTTCTGCTGAAGTCTGATGTCTAAGTCTTAAATTAAGGAAAAATAATGAGTCGAATCATCAACCCTAACAGCGCAGGGAAAGAGCGCACAAAAATGACCCGCGCCCTCGCACTAGCCGTACGTGAATTAGCCAAGACAGACCCATCAAAAAACACTGGGCAACTGAATGAAGCCCGTGATCTAGCCGCTTTTATTTCACTGGCACTCGGAGCCGTAGCCGAGACAATAGAACCCAGCGTTGCCGCTTGGGAAAAAAGGAATTACTGGGTCAAAGCCGATAAATTCAGAATGGAATGGGCTTGGGCAGGAAAACTCTCAACAGAGATGCGAGAAGCGGTCCTAGAAGAAGACTGGATGAGCGTTGCTCCAATCGCCATGCAAGTTGCCATGAAATTACAAAAAATAAAAATTTCAGACAAACATCGCATGGGACGCCCCTGGCAGGGGAGTTGGGGAAAGCTGGATTAACCGCAGACACTCGGTTTTTCTAAAAAACCGAGTGTCTATTTAAAATAGTCTCACTTGACTTGCCGCCTTTTTGCCATCCAGTAAGATAAACGGCGCAGCCCGCTTTGACGCAATCCCCAGCTTCTTTAACTGAGACAAATCTCGTAGTTGGCGCACGCGCCTTGCACGAATAATTTTTTGTGCTAATTTGGGGCCAATCCCTGGTACACGGAGCAACTCACGCGGCGTAGCATCGTTCACCTCGATAGGTGTATGCTTCAAATGAATTTCTGCCCAAGCTTCTTTCGGGTCGATGGGGAGGGGGAGATTCTCGTCACTGGCAAAAGGAAGCTCTTCCAAATCAAAACCATAATCTCTTAAAAGAAAAGAAGCCTGATATAAGCGCAGCTCTCGCAAAGCAGGGGTCGGGGATTTGTTTTCCATCGGTGTATCTGGCACAGGGTTGAAAGCCATAAAATAAGTGCGCGCCAAACCCAAATCTTTATAACCACGTGATGTAGTGCTGAGAAGCTCCAAGTCGCTTTCACCTGCGCCACCAGCTACAAATTGGGTAGTGGAGGACGCCCATTTCCCTTTAAACGCCCCCTGTGGGGCTTTTTCTCTACGAATTTCATCTACCCAGCGCAAAGGTTGCAGTAACTCTTCCCAAAAAACCTTTCTGGGAGCCAGCTTTGCTAAACGTGCTTTATTGGGGGCTTCTAAATTCACAGAAACGCGGTCAGCTAGTTGCATGGCGCGCATGACCTGCCCCTTCTCTGCACCAGGCATAATTTTTAGGTGGATATAGCCGCGAAAGCCCATTTTTCCACGCAAAATCTCGGCGGTGTCGAGTAATTTTTCTTGTGTACGAATTCCGCCCCCAGCCAAAGCAGAGCTAATGAAGAGACCGTCTGCCAGATCTGCCTTGTGGAGTTGCATGAAAAGGCGTGCAAATTCTTCGGGGGCAAAGGTGGCTCGCCGAAAATCACGTCCCGCGCGGAAGGGGCAGTAGAAGCAATCCCGTTCACAGGCGGAAGAAAGTAAGGTTTTTAGCAGACGTGTTTTGCGTCCATTTGGCATCACGGCGGGGTGGATGACCACGTCTTTTACGCGAGAGCAAGTTGAATTCACGTGCGACACGGGCAATCCATCTGCTTCAAAGTTCATTTGAGATGACAACAATCCAAGCCGATTATCCATATGCAGATTGTAGAACAATTGTTCTTTTTATACAATAGTGGTATCGCGCTCTTTTTTGTGCTAGATTTGCGTGCTGTTAAGCTTTATATCTTCTTATATGATGATCTTAGCCATCTCTGAGGTGGGGTGGGGGAGTCAGGAAATCTCGTGAGTTACAGGTTAAAAGTTAAAAACTTAAAGGGCGCGCCTTATGCCTGAATTCCTTCACAAATTTCAAACTTGAAACCTTCATCTTTAAACTAGAAGTGGGGGATTGACTTTTGGAGGCAAAGTTGTATAATCGGTTTATGCTTTTGATAAGTATATTTATAAGAAACATAAGGAAATCAAACGATGAGTGAGAAAATCACCATTTCTGAAGCGATTGCAGGGTATTTAGGGACGGTGCGTTTAGCGCGCAGCGAGAACACCGCCCGCACCTACGCCAACGCGCTAAACTTTTTCACGCAGGTTTTAGACGTGCGCAACATCTCCCCCGATGAGACGCCAATTATGGAGATCAGCGAGGATGCATTAGCATGGACGATTACGGCGCTGAAGATTTATGCACCGACCACAGAACGTCTCTACCTGGCCGCTCTAACGGGTTTCTACAAATATCTTGTTGCCGAGCGACTTGCTGAAATAAACCTGCCTCGGCTGGAGCTTCTCATCCGCCAGCGCGCACGCAGACCCGGTCAGCGGTTGCCCCAATTTCCTCGCGAAGACATCGATTCGATCATCAAGGCTGTGGAAAGTTATGCGCAATTATTGCCAGAAGAAGAAAAAGAACGATTACGCGCATTAAGAGACCGTGCTTTTATCATCACTTTGGCAGATACAGGGCTTCGGGTGCACGAAATATGTGAATTGCGGCGCGGAGATGTGGATTGGAACGAGGGGCGCGCTATTATCATCGGGAAAGGCGATAAGCAGGCGTTGATCCGTTTTTCATCACGCTCAATGCGTTCTCTCAAAGATTATCTCTCTGCTCGCCAAAAACTGGACGGTTCTTCGGGACGCCCCCTCCCCTCCCTGCCCCTCTTTGCTCGGCATGATAAGGGCGCGGGAAAAAAAGTAAAGCCAATCTCTACAGCAACAGGTAGAAATATCGTCAGAGACCGCGTTCGTCAGATATTGGGGGAAGAAGCTGTTGGCAAGATAACGCCCCACTCCTTTAGGCATTATTTCGTAACCACTGTTTTACGTGCAACGGGCAATTTGAAAATGGCACAAGAATTGGCGCGTCATAGCAATATCGCCGTTACGCAGCGATACGCACATTTGTCTGATGATGAATTAGATCAGGGATATTACGAGATTTTTGACAAAAAATGAAGAAATTAAAGAAAAAAGCACCTTGCGGTGCTTTTTTCTTTCCAATAAGAAGTATCTATCCTAGCTCTTCCTCTGGTTGCGATTCAGCTCTTTCTTCTTTCTTATTTTTCTTCATTCTTTCAACACTTTTTCTTAAAGCCCGATCAAGTTTTTCTTCCGCTTTAGCCATATCTATGTCTAAAACGATCATCATCTCACGAAGGAATTGCTCTCGCAGTTTATCTAATTGTCGGCTGTCAATGACCGTCAGGTTTACGTCTTCGTTTGGTCCCCTTGCGTGCAAATCTCTGATTATTTCCCCTTTTATCTGAAGTTTAGCGCCAGTCAACTTCTCCACAACGTACTCATTTCTTTCCTTGTAGTTATCTGGTAAATCTTGTGGGGCTTTGCGTATGGATTTTAGTACCTTTCGAATTCTGTAACGAGAAGCGATCGAGCGGATATAGTCTGGGGCTTTCTTGATCGGAAGCCAATAAACGCCATCACTCACTTTAACACGAAAATATTTCCGCTCTTTTCCGCCTATCTTCTTTTTTTCAATTGCTTTAACTTGCCCTACCCCATGTTGCTTGTGAACTATCCAATCCCCTTCTTCAAGTCTTTCCTTATGTTCTGTAGCTATTTCTTTTACACTCATGATGCCCTTTCACTCACTACCCCTGTCGTTAAAGAAGACTCTGTTAGCTCAACTAGACTCTTCTTTAAGGCTTTATCAAGCCTGTCTTCAGCTTCTCGCATTTCAACGTCTAAAACAATAACCATCTCAGCAAGAAATTGTATTCTGAGTCCATCCAACTGCCTTTCATTAAGCGCGCTTAATTTTGCACCTTCTGTCTGCTTCCGCGCATGTAAATCTCTAATCAACTTGCCTTTTGATTCAAGCGCAGGGTCTTCTAGTCTCTCAGCAATTTTCCGATCGCGCTCTTTGTATTCTTGAGGTAACTCACCTGGGGCTTCGCGAATAAGTTTGAGTACCTTGCGGAACTTATAATGAGACGAAACAGGCCGAACATAATCTGGCATATCTGTAGTTGGCAACCAATAAACACCACCACTTACATCTACGCGAAAATATTGGCGTACGCTATCTCCTATCGTTTTCTCTTCAACCGCCTTGATCTGCCCAACCCCATGTTGTTTGTGTACGATCCAATCCCCTTTATCTAGTTTTTCTTCATCCATAAATTTTCCTTTTTCCTTATCTCCTCATTAATGGAGGCCAGATACCCTATTATAGCATAGCCCTCCTTATCGCCCTTTTTTGCAGAATTTACTTGACACTCCCCATCCCCAATGATAAACTCGTTTTTGCTTCCCAGAAGCAAATCTTAAAAAGGAGCGCACCAAGATGACAGTACAAAAAACCTTTATCCCTCTAAGTGTTTATTTTTCACTTTCTAGGAGTGCGCCTATTCCTCTTTAAGGAATATATATCTTTGGTCTATTTTAGCCACGGTGCGCTCCGCATCGTGGCTTTTTTGTTTAATTCAGTAAAACCAACAGGACAACACCATGAACAAACCGCTAACCTTCGACTTTCGCAATACTATTGCAAAAAACCGCCTGAAAGGGCTATGGAAAATGATGGTCGATTACCGTCGACACTATCTCGGCGCGACCCTTACACTGGCAATTTCGGCTTTATCAAAAACGCTTACCTACCTCCTTCTGCGCTACTTTGCCGATGTGTTGACCGGTAATGCCTCTCCTATTAATGATGATCTTCCAGCAACTTTTGCTTGGGTCGCTTTAGGATTTGTCGGCTTGGCTCTCTTCGAAGGTGCATTCTCCTTCGTTTCAGGCAGGCTGGCAGCCTACACCGCGGAAGGAATCGCACGCCGCTTGCGCGACTTTCTCTTCGACCACATTCAGCGACTGAGTTTTTCCTATCACGGTAGCACGCCCATAGGCGATTTAATTGAACGCGTCACCTCCGATGTGGACGCCGTCCGCCGGTTTTTCAACGAGCAAGCCATAGGTGTAGGGCGCATCATCCTGATTTTCTTCATCAATTTCATCGCTCTACTTAATCTAAACGCGAAGCTGGCGTGGATATCCGTCATCGTGATTCCTTTTATGCTTTATGCATCACTGTGGTTTTTCAAGCGTGTCACAAAACGTTATGAAAAATATCAAGAACAAGCGACGGTGCTTTCAACCACATTGCAAGAAAATTTAACAGGCGTGCGTGTGGTTAAGGCTTTTGCTCGCCAGAAACACGAGAAGAGCAAATTTGAAGGCGATAACTGGGAAAAATTCCTGCGCGGTCGTTATTTATTGCTGATGCACTCACTCTATTGGCCTCTCTCAGATCTTGTGCTTGGTGGGCAAATGCTGGGCGGTTTCATTTTTGCTGCGATCATGGCTATCAATGGTGAAATCACCGTAGGTACTTATTTGGCTTATGTCGGTTTGGTGGCATGGCTAATTTGGCCTATCCGCAATTTAGGGCGTCTAATTGTGCAGACTTCAACAGGACTGGTCTCCTATGGTCGCCTGATGGATATCACAAGAGAAATTCGTGAACCGCTGACGGACGGAAAAGTTGACCCGGATGGATCAGTGCGCGGTAAGATTATTTTTGATGATGTTTCTTTTGCCTATGAAGATGAGAAATCGGACGGAACGCCCGTGCTAAAAAACATCTCATTTCACTGTGAGCCTGGTCAAGCAATCGCCTTGCTCGGCTCAACCGGCTCTGGCAAAACATCGTTAGTCAACTTGTTGCCACGCTTTTACGATTACACGAGCGGCTCCCTTCTTTTGGATGGGGTTGAACTACGTGATTACTCGCGCAAATATATGCGTGCGCAAACGGGAATCGTTGAACAGGAACCTTTCCTCTTCTCTCGCTCGATTCGTGAGAATATTACCTACGGCGTCGGGCGCGAAGTGACAGATGCAGAGATAGAAGAGGCTGCACGCGCTGCAGCTGTTCACGATGTTATTTTGACTTTCCCTGACGGCTATCAAACGCTGGTTGGAGAGAAGGGTGTCACCCTCTCGGGTGGGCAGAAACAGCGCATAGCAATTGCGCGTACTCTGCTGAAGAATCCGCAGATCTTGATCTTGGATGATTCAACCTCATCTGTTGACACTGAAACTGAAGCAACTATCCGTGTTGCGCTAAATAACCTAATGGAAAATCGGACGACGTTCATCATTGCACATCGCATTCAATCTGTGATGACCGCTGATTTGATCCTTGTGCTGGATAAAGGCGAGATTATTCAGACCGGCACACATGAAGAGTTGCTTGCGGCAGAAAATGGAATGTACCGTGAAATTTACGATTTGCAGACACGGATTGATGAAGAGTTGGAAAAAGAAATTGCTGGTGCAGCCTGAAAAGAGGTCGTATTTCATAACAAGAAACCCGGTCTTTGGAGAAAAAGATTATGTCTAATGAAAAAATAGAAATTGAAGAAGAAGAATATACAAGTCAATTAACAATGCCTGTACTAAAGCGCATCGTTGAACTATTGAAACCACACAAGAGTTGGGTATTTGGATTTTTTATTGCAATTGCGCTCACATCTGCCTTGGACGGTGTCTTCACCTACATTAACAAAGATATTATCGATCAGGGTATTGTAGCTAAAGATGTAGACCGCATGCTAGAGCTTGCTAAACTCTATGGTGGCTTCATTTTCGTGCAAGCGGCTTTGGTTTTTGCCTTTGTTTATCTAGCTGGTGTCTTGGGTGAACGCGTTCAATATGATATGCGCAAGATGATCTTTGAACATCTGCAAGATTTATCGCTCTCTTACTATAGTCAAACGTCAGTTGGGCGATTGATGTCCCGTGTCACATCAGACACAGGGCGTGTCGCTGATTTGCTGACTTGGGGCTTGCTTGATACAACCTGGGCGATCACCAACATCACGACATCCGTCATTTTTATGGCAATTATCAATTGGCGCTTGGCTGCGATAGTTTTTGCGATAATCCCTGTCTTGATCATTGTCGGCATCAAATTCCGCCAGCGCATTTTGGTTGAGTTTCGCGCTTCTCGACGCGCCAACTCGAAAATCACTGGCGCATATAATGAGAATATCAGCGGCGTGCGTGTTGTCAAAGCCTTGGGGCGTGAAGATGAGAATCTGCATGAATTTCAATACCTGACAGGCGATATGTATCGAGCCTCATATAAGGCAGCTTGGCTCTCCGCGCTCTTTTTGCCTATCGTGCAGATTATCGCTGCGATAGCATTAGGCTCCATTGTCTGGTACGGTGGGATTCAAAGTCAAGCTGGTTTGCTGACGATTGGCGGCATCCATGCTTTTGTCTCATATCTGACTTTTATGCTATGGCCTATCCGAGATATTGCTCGCGTATATGCCGAGATGCAGCACTCAATCGCGTCAGCGGAACGCATCTTTGATCTGGTAGATACGCCTTCCGATATCCACAACTTACCGGGAGCAATCACTGCTGAGACACTCTTAGGAGAAATAGAGTTTGACCATGTGGATTTTTATTACGAAGAGCGCAAACCTGTTCTCACGGATTTCACGCTCAAAGTCCAACCCGGCGAGATGATCGCCCTTGTTGGCCCAACTGGTGGTGGAAAATCCACGATCGTGAACTTGCTCTGCCGTTTCTACGAACCAAAGCGTGGACGAGTTTTGATCAATGGAAAAGATTATACAGAATATACCTTGGAGAGTATCCATGAACGGATCGGGATTGTATTGCAAACCCCCCATCTCTTCTCTGGCACAATTCGCGATAATATTTCTTACGGTAGGCTTGACGCGGACCTGAAAGAGATCAAAGAAGCATCCCAACTTGCTGGTGCGCATGACTTCATCACCTCCCTACCGAAGGGCTATGATGAGAAAGTCGGTGAAGGCGGGAATCTCCTGTCTACGGGTCAGAAGCAACTTGTTAGCCTCGCGCGTGCCGTCCTGTCTAAGCCAGAACTATTTATTATGGACGAAGCAACTTCCAGCGTGGATACGCTCACAGAGTCTCTCATCCAACAGGGAATGGAGCATTTAATGAAGGGGCGCACCAGCTTTGTTGTTGCGCATCGACTTTCGACTATACGCAGAGCAGATCGTATCCTTGTAATCGAAGATGGGCGTATCACGGAAATGGGTAATCATGCTGAGTTGCTTCGCCAGCGTGGGCATTATTACCGTTTGTACACGCAGCAGTTCCGCCAGGAGTTAGAGCAGCAATATGGTGTAGCTGATTTTACAGAAGAGAAAAAGCACAGCTCAGAACCCTTAGGGGCAGATTAGCATAAAGCGGACGGGTCAAATTTTGCCCGTCCGCTTTTTATTTGGAGATTTAATATGAAAACAAAACTTATCCCATTTACAAAAGATATGATCTCGGAAGCTGGCGCATTACTGGCTCGACGACACCAACGCAATCGAAAAACTCTGCCTTTTTTGACTGGCCGTTTTGAAAAAAAAGAAATTTCTGAAAAGGCAATTAATTTATTGTTTGAGAAGAAAAACTCCAGCGGATATGCAGCTATCCGAAATGGAAAAATGGTTGCATACTTTTTAGGCAGAATGACTATACAACCTTGGGGACGTTGCGGCTGGGTTTCTTTACCTGGTTCTGCCTTGGCTGAAGGTGAAAGTGTGGAAACGCTACAGGATTTGTACGTTTTACTTGGTGACGACTGGGTAAAGCGTGGTGTCTTTATTCATCACACATATCTTTCTGTAGCAGATAAGGATCTGATCAATGCCTGGTTTAACCTTGATTTTGGCAAAGAGCGCATTGATGCTATTCTTGATCTCAAACAGATTGAAATTCCGGATATTAAAGTACCGAGTGGTATTCAAATTCGCCGTGCAAAAGACGGAGACAATCAGCATTTAGCCAGCATGTCCCATTTAATTATGCGCGAACTGGAAAAAGCCCCCTATTGGCATCCTACTCCTCCCGAAGATTTCTCTGAACTTAGGGAAGGCTGGGCAGAGTTAGCAAGTGACGAAACAGTAAATACTTGGCTGGCTCTCGAAGGAGGAAAAGCAATAGGTACTATCGCGTCTTGGGAAACAATGCATCCAGAAGGAGAAACGGATATAGATATGCATACTGCAGAGAACACCTTTTCGCTTTCGGTAGCGGCCACGACGCCAGAAGCCCGTGGACGCGGGATCATGACAGCGCTAACTTGGACTTGTTTGGAGCATAATCTAAATCAAGGTTTTAAGTATTGTTTTACAGACTGGATCAGCCCCAACCTCGCAGCATCCCGATTTTGGCCACGCTTTGGCTACAAAGAAGTATCCTATCGACTGACGAAGAATATTAATCCAATGATCTCGTGGACGAGAAAAGCACAAGGAAAAGCCTCTTGTGATAAAGAATAGTAGAGCGAAAACCCCTTAAATAAACAGGGAGGAGATAACTAAATTGCAAAGTGGTTATCTCCTCTTTTTTTTCGTTTAGACTTTGGGTGTGTTAGAATTTTAAAGGATGGAAAGCTGACTTAGTTAAATAAATCTGCAAGGTTGCTGTTATGTAAGAAAAGCAAAGCATAGGTAAAATAAATGCTATGAAGGAGCATTTTATGGCAGAAAAGCCAGTAACTATTTTATATGTCGAAGATAATTTCGAAAACAGGATTTTAGTTCGCCGCGTTCTTGAATCGGAGGGGTATCAAATGTTTGAAGCTGGAACAGCAAATAAAGCTTTTGAGCAGATCGAAAAAAATCTCCCTGATTTAATTTTGATGGACATAAATATGCCTGATATGGATGGGTACACTCTCACAGCAAAAATCAAAGAAAATCCAGCCTATCGCAATATTCCTATTATTGCTGTCACAGCAAATGTAATGAGAGGCGATAAAGAACGCTCTCTGGAAGCTGGCTGTGACGGATATATCCAAAAACCGATTGATATTGATATTCTGACAGAGCAAATTGAGCGATACCGAAAGAAAGCGCACTCTTAAATCTATTGTCATTTTTTTCTAAACCTTATTCTAAAAAACATCTACTATTTTGAAGGAAAACTATGTCTCCAAATACTGAACCCACCGGCAAGCCCCCTGTATTAAAAGACGCAACTGTCTTGGTCGTTGAGGATAATGTTTCGAACTTTGTTTTGATTGCCCGCATGTTGGGTTACCTTGGTATTCACTGCGAGTGGAAAACATCTGGTTATGAAGTTGTCGAATATGCCGACACACTCCCCCGTCTTGACTTAATTCTGATGGATATCCGTTTGCCCTATGAAGACGGCTACGGAGCGTTGAAGAAAATTCGCAAATCAGAGCGACTAAGCGCAACCCCAATCGTTGCGGTAACTGCTGAAGCAAGCCCGGAGCAAATGAAGAAATCCCGTGCAGCAGGCTTTGATGGTTTTCTCGGAAAGCCTCTTGACCCCGATCGCTTCCCTGAGCAAATTCGACGAATATTGAGCGGAGAACCTGTTTGGGAACTCCAATAAGTTGATATAAAAAATGATTGATCAAACTCCTCCAACAATAGCTTCATCCCCAACAAGCCCTAGATTTAAGAATCGCTTGGCGCGTTCTATGGCGTTAGCGTTATTGCTCTTTGCCATGATCCCGGTTTCGATCATGGGTATTGTTGGATATCTGCAAGCGCGCTCTCTGCTACAACAACAAACGGCGCTACAAATCTACAATATTGCTGATGAGCAGGTAAAGACATTAAACGCCTCCATGCGCACAAAAGGCATTCGGTTGGATCGCGTAAGTAGCCGTCCCGCCTTTTTGGACGCAGCAGAGCACCTTGCGGAAGACGACTCGGCACTGTATCGTGAACAACTGCTTGAAGAATTTGATATTGTCAATCGTCCAGACGGAAAACCTATTTTCGATAATTTTTTGCTCGTTAATGCTGAGGGCATTGTTTACGCAACATCAAATAATATATGGGAAGGAATATCATTAGCAGAATCTCTTGATTATTCCCTTCTCCGAGACGAAAACACTTCCGTAGGACTTTATAACCTAAGTCCGATCATGATGTCTGAGCAATTCGCTTTTTATACAAGTAAATCGCTACGATCAGAAACTGGAAAAGACCTCGGGGTTTTAATTGCACTAACAAGTAGAGACGAAATAAGAAACTTCCTTAACGAAACTACTTTTTCCAACCCATCTGCTAGCGCTTATCTTATTTCAACTAACGGCATCTATATAGGGATTGACCCTTATACAAAACAACTAGCTGCCTTTGAGCCTTCGCAAGAACAAAAAAGCATAATTCGCACTTATTCTGAAACACCTGCTCCCATTGAAGATGATATATACAATTTATTGCAATTTGAAAACAATCTAGATACAGTGGTCGTAGCACAAGCTCACCATATTGATTCCCTCAGCAGTGATGTTGTACTAGAAGTCCCGCGCGAGATTGCCTTTGGGCAATTAGGGAACTTGGCGCCCTTCTCTTTTTTCCTTCTCGTAAGTACGCTTTTAGTCATGGGGACAGTTCTTTTCTTTGCGAGCAATCGCATTGTAAAACCTTTACGCGAGCTATCAAAAACTGCACGTCGCTTTGCTGGTGGCGATTGGCAGGCACGTTCTTCTGTACAAAGGAACGATGAAGTCGGAGAATTAGAGCACTCTTTCAATCAAATGGCTACCGAGCTAAGCTCGTTGTATAGCTCTCTCAAAGATCAGGTAGATGAGCAAACAGAATATGTCCGCACAGCCGCTGAAGTTGCGCAAAATATTGTCTCAACTTTTGATTTGGATGAACTTTTAGAAAAAACAGCCCGCCTGATTGTAGAGCGGTTTAATTACTATCACGCCGGCATCTTTATGGTAGATAATACAGGGAAAACTGCCTTGCTCAGAGCAGCCTATGGTCCATCCGCAGAACAAATGCTGGCGAGAGGACATCGTCTTGATGTTGGCTCTGCATCAATCGTTGGCTGGGTCTCAGAGAATAATCAACCTCGCGCAGCTTCTGATGTAGGCGAAGACCCAGTTCATTTTAGAAATGAGCTTCTTCCTGACACACGAGCAGAGGTCGGAATCCCAATTTCATCAGGGGATACAGTTCTCGGTGTGTTGGATGTACAAAGCACGGGACCAGAAGACTTTGACGAGGCGACGATCTCAGTACTCGGAGCGCTCGCCAATCAAATTGCTACCGCTATTCAAAATGTCAGCCTTTTCGAATCATCTGACGTTAACCTGCACGAACTCAATCGCTTGTATCGTGCCAGTAGAGATATTGCACAAGAAAAAACGATCGACGGCATCCTCCAGACAACAAGTCAAATATTAAAAGATTCCCCTTTTATTGCAGCAATCTTTACCCCGAAAGGAAAAGGAGTGGGTATCTTCTCCCTTTCAGACTCCAAAAATGGAAAAACTCAAGCCAACCTGGCTGAATTCATAGATGTACCTTTGGCAAAGTTAGCAAACCACATCAAGATCGAAGGAGAGATCATCGATCTAAGCACGAAAACTCCCTTCCCCAAAGCCTTTATTGACATTCCCAGAGGGATTGGCTGTCAGGCAATCTCGCTATTGCCCATAAAGAATGGGGAATTTTTTGAAGCATTGGTCATGATCGGCACTCACAACAAAGAGCATCTAACAGAAGCAGCAATGCAACCTTATGTAAACTTAATCGAAATGATCGCTGTCACACTTGACCGGAATCAAGCATCAAAAACAACAGAAAGACGCCTCTCTGAATTAGAAGCTGTTTCAATCACAAATCAGGCAATTGCAGCCGCAAAAGATCTCAGCTCCTTATACCCGGCACTTCATGAGCAAGTACGCCAGGTTTTAGGAGATTATCCTTTTATTGTTGCTTTATATGATGAAGTTAGCAATACTGTAGATATTCCCTATGTATATGAAAACGGTGAGGTCGGAAGTATCACCCCCTTCCCCTTAGGTGAAGGCTTAACTTCAATAATCATTCGCACTGGGCAGCCCCTGATGATTGTTGAAGATACTGAAAAACGCTCCGCTGCTTTGGGCGCAAAGCTTGTCGGTGCTCCAGCAAAATCATGGCTCGGCTCCCCGTTACAAGTTCAAGGCAAAGTTATTGGAGCCATTATTGTCCAAGACCTTGAAAACGAACACAGCTTTGACGAAAATGCGCTTCGCTTTATCAACACACTAGCTGCGCAAGTATCTGGTGCTATCCTTAATGCACAATTGCTGGAAGAAAGCAATCAGAGAGCTATACAGCTAGAAAGTGCAGCAGAAATTGCCCGAGACATTAGTGGCTCGCTCCACCTAGACGAATTGTTAAATAACGCAGTCTCCATGATTCGGGAACGGTTTAATATCTATCATGCTTCGGTTTTTCTCGTCGACCCCTTTGGCGAGTACGCCATAATCCGTGAATCAACTGGCGAGGCAGGCGCACAGCTAAAAAGAAATGGGCACAAACTTGGCGTTGGCTCAAAATCCATCGTTGGCTATGTTTCCAGTCGCGGAGAAACACTTGTGATCGAAGATACCGACAAAGACGCAACCTATTATGCCAACCCTCTCTTGCCTGAAACACGAGCAGAAGCGGCTCTCCCGCTCAAGGTCGGTGAGCGAATCCTTGGCGTTTTAGATGTCCAAAGCCTTGAGCCCTATACTTTTTCAAAAGAACTTTTGCAGACTCTTGATATCATTGCGGATCAACTTGCAGTTGCAGTGATCAACACAGAGCTTTTTGCAGAAACTCAAGAACACCTCTCTCAGCACCGCCTTCTTCATCATATAACAACATCAGCCGCGTCCGGCACAACAATTGAAGAAGCACTCAGAAGCGCAGTACAAGGACTCCAAGTTTCTTTGGGTGGAGACCGTGTAGCTATTCTTCTTGTTGATAAAGCCCAAGAAAACCTTTTTGTTGGCGCTGCCATTGGGTACTCTGAAGAAGATGAAAAGATGATCGTTCCCATCGGGAGCGGCGTGACAGGTTGGGTCGCAAGAAATCAAAAGTTATTAAGAATTGATGATGCGCCTTCCGATCCGCGCTACCTCGCTGTAAGTGCAAACACACGCTCTGAGTTAGCAATCCCCCTCATCTTCAGGAAGGAATTACTAGGCGTTTTAAATGTAGAGAGCGAGCAAAGTGCCGCTTATAACGAGAGCGATGAAGAGATGCTCGGGACGCTCGCCGGTAGTCTTGCTGCCATTATTGCAAATGCTCGGCTGCTTCAACAGGTTCGCCGCCAAGCCGACCGTGAACGAATGCTCCGTGAAATCACAGGCAAAATACGCCGTTCAACAAATGTCCAGACGATCTTGGCTACTACAGCAACAGAGATATCAAAAGCCGTTGGCGCGCAACATGCTCAGATCAAAGTAGCTGTTGGCGAGGACTCGGAAATTGAGAGTGAGAATGAATAATCCTGAGAAAAAAACTACCTTTCTCCAAAAAATGATGCGGCGAACAGGCGGCTGGTATCTGCTTATTGTTGTGCTTATCACACAGTTTTTTTCAGGTTTTGGAGCAATCGCTGCAAACTACTCCATTCAAGTTAACGCTGAATTTTCACCAGGCGAATTAACAGCTTTAGCTAGATTTATAGGAGCAGGACTTCTGGTTGTCAATTTGCTGGCGCTTGGTATTATTTACGTCTCCCATGGCAGTGTACGAGAAAAACTTAATCGCTGGCAAAAAGAAAGAGAATACTCCCAAAGAAAAGATGACCTTCTCGTCTGGAATCAACTCACATCTCTTGCTTGGCGCTATAGTCTTTTTATTTTCATCGCCGGCATCTTTATTACAATACTTCCTGCAGTATTTTTTCAAGTAACTGTCCTGAAGATTACGCTCGACCAGATCATCTACACCCTCTTAGGGAGTTTTGCCGCACTCTTGGGTAGCTCAACACTTTCCCTCCTTCTTCTTGATCATTTTCTCAAGCCCGCTTACGAGGTCTTATACCCTCAAGAAGCCTCTGATGAATTACAGATCAGAACCAGAGGCATTAGCATCTCAATCAAGTTGCAAGCCGTTATTCTTGCCATAATTCTAACCAGCATTCTTTTGGTTGCCCCCATTGGCTATCATCAAACAGCAAAAGCCCTTGAGACAGGCGACCCATCTGTGCTGGGAGCAATGCAAGCGCAATCACTGGTTGTTGCTTTTTTGACCATTCTTTTTGGTGCTTTGCTTTCGGCATTATTTGCGCGGTCAGTATCTGCGCCTCTTCAAGAACTCGTTCAAACCTTTAATAAAATAGAAGGAGGCGACTTAAAACAAAGAGCAAGTATAACTACACCCGATGAAACGGGAGAGCTAACTGTCTATTTCAATCGCATGGTTTCCCGACTTGATGAGTTACAAGACGGTCTTGAATCGCAAATTGCGATGAGAACAGAGCAACTTGAAGCCACATCCGAAGTTGGGCGGGCTATTAGCTCGATTCTTGACCCTGATATTCTTATAAATGAAGTGGCTAACTTAATTACGGAACGTTTAGGATATTACTACGCAGCTATTTTCTTAATTTCTCCAGACGGACGCTGGGCAGAGCTTAAAAGCGCAACAGGCGAAGCTGGCAAAGAATTGCAAGCAAAAAAACATCGCCTTTCCATTGCTGGAAAAAGCATGGTAGGCTCCGCGATCAACTTAAGAGAAGCTCGAATAGCGCACGATGTTGGCTTGGAAGCTGTTCGTTTTGACAATCCCCTACTCCCCGATACACGCTCAGAAATCGCTCTCCCGCTCGTTGTTGGCGGAAATGTTTTGGGTGCCCTAGATGCACAATCAACGGAAGCAAATGCCTTTGACGAGAATGTTACCGAGACATTAGAGGCAATGGCAAATCAAGTAGCGATCGCTCTTCAAAACGCACACACTTTCCAAAAATCCCAACAAGCGTTAAAAGAAATTCGTGCCAGCCAGAAAATGCAACTTTCAAAAGCTTGGACCGACACGCTAGATTCCCAAGGAGATCTTGAATTTTTATTGGGCGAGAAGTCTCAGCTTGGCGACGCAGCTCTTAACGTCCCATTGGCATTGCGAGACCAGATTATTGGAGAGATCACGCTTGATAGTGGTTCAGATTGGTCGGCAGAAGATCAAGATTGGGTGGAGTCTGTTGCTACGCAAGCGGCTTTAGCTTTGGAAAATGCTCGTCTCCTTGAAGAAAGTCAACAGGTTGCTTTACAAGAAAGGCTTGTTGCTGAAATCACGAGCAAAATATGGTCATCCAATACAACAGATGGCATCTTGAAGATAGCACTCAAAGAATTAGGCAGTGCGTTAGGTGCCAGCGAAGCTATCATTGAGCTTGCTATTCCGGAAGATTTTGAAGAAGACTCAAGTAACGACATGGAGAATAAAAGCCATGGAGCATAAAGGGAGAATCGCGGTAAGGGATAGTATTCGTACCAAGCTATTGGTCTTGTTTCTTGGTCTTACAACAGTGACCCTGTTTGCCTCTGGCTACCTTGCTGTGAGCACATTATTTACGGCCTCAAGCAGTGCACAGCAGGTTGTCCAATCAGCGCTCAAAAAGCAAGCGGCTGATTTTATGGTGCAACTCGTCGAAAAAACCGCTCAACAGAATGATGCTATTCTGGAAACTGTTCATCAAGATGCGAATTATCTGGCCTTATATGCCAGCGATATTTTTACAAACTCAACGCAATTTCAACAAGCCACCATATGGCGTGTTGATGAGCATATGAACGTTGGCGGTGATGGTCAGTTTGCCAACGACGAGAATGATGTTGTTAGTGTTTATGTCCCTAATATGATCGCTATCAACGAAGAAGTTATTTCTAATTTGGAACTTGGTTCGCATCTTGACACCCTATTAAAATCATCCTTCGAAAGTAGTGAGAATATCACGGCTATTTATCTGGGTACAGAGGGTGAGATTACACGCTATTATCCTAATATTAATCTTGGAACAGCCCTGCCTCCCGACTTCAGAGTTTCCCAACGCCCTTGGTATACAAATGCTGTGGAAGAAAACCCTGATGGCTCGGTGGTATGGTCTGAAATTTACGAAGATGCGACCGGTCAAGGTTTGCTTGTCACCGCCGCTATCCCTGTATACCGCACAGACAATCTTATTGGTGTGATCGGCATTGATGTCTCCCTTGATGATATCGAAGCAACAGTGAAAAACACACAGGTTTTTGAAAACAGCTATACCTTTTTGATTGATGAGACAGGGCGAGCTATAGTGCTCCCCGAACAAGGTTATCTAGATATTTTCAATCAGAGCTTAGACAGCTTTGAAACAATTGCCAATTTAAAAGATAATGGCTCTGGTTTTGATCCTTTAATTGAAGCCATGTTGGCAAAAGAGACTGGGTTCAAAGAAATTCAAAACGATGATGACATTCTTTTTGTGGCTTATGCTCCGCTAAATATCACTGGCTGGAGCTTGGCAACTGTTGTGCCCGAATCGCAATTACTCGAGTCCGTTACTCTTTTGCAACAGGAATTGTCAGAAAACACCAGACAATTGGTTTTCACTCGGATATTGTCTTTAGGGCTATTTCTCTTGGCATTTACAATAATTATTGGAGTTTGGGCAACAAATCAACTTGTAAATCCTATACAAGAATTGGTTGCTGCCGTACAAAAAATTGGCACTGGAGATTGGACTAGCCCTTTACGCAGGATGCGTAAAGATGAAATTGGCGTGTTATCAAACACCTTTCAGAATGTTACAAACCAGCTACATAATACGTTGAATAGTCTCGAAGAACGCATTGACGAGCGTACTAAAGATCTCGAATATAAAGCCGTACAATTAGAAGCAGCATCTCAAGTTGCTCAGGATGCCCTTGCTTCACAGGATGTTAGGACTTTGCTACCTAAGGTAACTCAGCTGATCTCTGAGAGATTCGGTTACTATCACACAGGCATTTTCTTGCTTGATAGTAAAAGAGAATTTGCAATATTACAAGCAGCGTCATCAGAAGGGGGGCAACGTATGCTAGAGCGGGGCCACCAATTGCGGATTGGGAGTGAAGGGATTGTAGGCCTGACTGCTGTATCACAGCGGCCACATATTGCGTTGGATGTCGGAACCGACGCCGTATTTTTTGATAATCCCGAGCTACCCCAGACTCGCTCTGAGATAGCCCTACCTCTGCTCATTCAAGATAGCGTAATTGGTATTCTTGACATTCAATCTACAGAAGCTCAAGCCTTTGATCATCATGACCTTGAAATTTTTCAAACACTTGCAAATCAACTGGCCTTAGCCATCCAAAATGCCAGTCTGATTGAAGAAACACAAGCTCACCTTGCGCAATTAAAATATATTTCTGCTGAAAACGCACAAGAAGCATGGCGTGAGCGTCTGAAAAGCCAACATCATGGATTCAGATTTACCCCTCTTGGTATCAATACGCTGGAGAGATCAGAAGCACCTAAAACTGAAGAAGATACAGAAGATGTTGCCTTGCCCATCATCCTACGAAGCACAGCTATAGGGACTCTAACCTTAAAAAGAGCTTCGCGAGAGTGGACAAAAAAAGAGCAAGTTTTGATCGCTGACGTAGCAAATCAAATTGGTTTAGCGGTAGAAAACACCAGGCTTGTAGAAGAAACACGCGAGCAAGCAAATCGAGATCAACTTGTCTCTGGGTTTTCCTCCAAGCTGAGAGAAACACTTGATATGGACACTGTTGTAAAAACTGCAATTGAAGAAATGAGAAAAACATTTAATCTTGACGAAATAGAAGTACGGCTTAATCTACCAGAAGATAATGAGGTTGAAAACTAGGCAATGGAACCGTCCGTGACGATGCAAAACTTAAAACAATCATCATTAGAAGAATCAACCATTAGCAGGCAAACGCGCAATGCCTTTATCACTGCTCTTATTTTTACTGTAGCTGCTCTGATTAATTTTGTTGTTTCGCTCCAAATAAGCTTTACCACGAGAGCAGTTATTTCTTATCTAGACTCAGTTGTGGTTTTGATTTTTGTATTCCTTACCACTTTTAGTGCAATAGTTATTCGGAATGGCAAAAAGGAAAAGGGGATTTGGTTACTACTCATTTCTCTCGCACTCACTTTAGCCCTGCGCAATGCGCTTATAGCTGATCTGGATATAATTTTTAGTGTTTTGGTTGCCACAATAGTACCCTTCATTGGACTGCTCACACTAAAACCAAAGTTCTTTGCTCGAGTGCTGAGCTTAGGAATTTTCTCAAGCTCTTTTTATCTAATTTTCGATATTCTTGCTGCCCGCTATTTACCTCCTTATCGACAACTCTCAGAAAATATTGAGCTTATGGTAAGAACGATGACCGTAGCAGCCGTAATCATTCCTCTTATCCTCACAATCTCTCTCTTCAGGCAACACCGTCTCTTACTGCTTTCCTCAAAGCTAACGCTATCAATGGTTCTAATTGTTCTGGCACCTATTATCATCTTAAGCATAACCAGTTCTGTTTCTTTAGAGAACTCTCTGATTCCTCGTCAAACCGAGGAAATGCGTGTAAAGGCTTCTTTTATTGCCCAAAATATAGATCGTTATATTTCAACGAATAAAAGCGCGCTTCGTTCAAGTGGAGAAAACGCTTCTATTATCAACTATCTTTTAATGCTCCAAAGCATCCAAGAAAATGAAGAAAGTGTTGAGCGTCAGGCACTGGAAGAAGAAACCCTTGAAAGTCTGCGTTCATTCAGAAGAAAAAACATCTTACAGATCAATTCCTATGCGATATTAGACATTTCTGGAGAAAATATTCTTGACACATCTTCAGAGAATATTGGCAACAACGAAGGCGAATCGAACTATTTTACCAAGCCTTTAGAAACAGGCTTGCCTTTCGTTTCTGATGTACTCCGAACAGGCTTTGATGAATATTCAATATATTTTAGCGCGCCCGTTCACACCCTTATTGTTGATAAAAAGACGGGCTTTGTTGACAAAAACATTGGCGTCATTCGTGCTGAATACAAACTTACTTCCTTACAACGATTTATTAATGATTATGTACAAACCGAGGAGGCGAATAAGGTCAGTGTTTTTGCAAGCCTTCTTTCTGAAAAGACTGTAAACCAAATATCCCCTGAAGACCCAGCCTCGGTATACCTGATTTTAGCCAATAGCAGAAACGCAGCACTGAACTTGCATTCAGTAACGCCACTGACAACAAACGTGATTACACCTTTGCAAATGGGGCATATTCTTCCTCCTGGGAGTACCGCACAACTCACACTAGACGTGCCTGGTTTCGACGCAGGGCTACGTAACCGTTTAGCGCTTCCTGTATTTGAGGCACAAGTATTCCCTCGGAACTCTGGAATAAATATACCTCTTGACGTAATTGCGACTGCCGAAGTTGATGAGAAGTTGCTCTCCTGGATTGTTGTGATCTCTCAAGACCTTGAGACCTTTAATCTCCCTTTTCAGCAGCAAAGCGACACAAACACCCTTTTAACCATTTTTATCGCGATCGGTGCAGCTTTTTTTGCTTACGCTGGCAGTCAATATCTTACAAACCCCATTCTGCGCTTCGCCAATACAGCAAACAGGGTCGCCAAGGGAGACCTGAACGCACGCATCGAAGTTAACTCAGAAGATGAAATAGGCGCATTAGGAACTGCCTTTAATAGTATGACAGCCCAATTAGACACCCTGATCAAAACTCTTGAAGAGCGTGTTGCTGAACGCACACAAGCTTTGGAACGAAGCGCACAACAACTTCGGGCTGCAGTTGATGTGGGGAGTGCTGCCGCTACCTTACGCGATCTTGATGAATTACTTTCTCAGACAACCAAACTAATTAGCCGGCAGTTTGGCTTTTACCACGCTGGGATTTTTCTGATCGATCCTCTTGGAGAGTATGCCCTTCTCCGAGCAGCAAATAGTGATGGCGGTTTGCGGATGCTTGCCCGTGACCATAAACTCAAGGTGGGCGAAGTCGGGATCGTAGGCTATGTTACCGCAAAAGGAGAAGCCCGTATCGCCCTCGACGTTGGGCAGGATGCCGCTTTCTTTGACAATCCCGACCTTCCACTTACACGCTCCGAAATGGCACTCCCTCTCATCGCTGGTGGAAAAACCCTTGGTGCTCTCGATATTCAAAGCACAAAAGGTGGAGCTTTTACCGAAGCCGATATTGCTACTTTACAGGTATTAGCAGATCAAATAGCCATCGCCATTGAAAACGCTCGCCTCTTCGAGGAAAACCGAAAAGCGCTGGCTACGGCTCAGCGCGCTTACGGTGAGCAAAGCCATCTGGGGTGGCAAGAGCTCATTCATAAAGAAGAGAGCTACGGATATCGCGGCAGTAGCGATGGGGCTATTTACCCTCTCGAAAAAAATGCTGAAAGAGGGATTGATCAGGCCACGGAAGAAAATCAAATGATGCTTGATGAGAATAACCTAACCGCGAATATTCCAATTACAGTGCGTGGGAAGTCGGTTGGCGCGATTCGTCTTTCCAAGCCAGAGAATGCAGAATCATGGGATCAAAAAGATCTGGATTTAGCAGAAGTTCTAACAGCAGAGCTTAGCCAGGTAATGGATAGTGCTCGTCTTTTCGAAGAAACAAGACAACAAGCAGATCGAGAACGTGTTGTTGGTGAAATCTCAAATCGGATGCGAGAAACAATGAATGTTGAATCCGTTATACGCTTGGCCGCTGATGAACTCTATAAATTATTAGACCTCGAACACATCACAATTCACCTCAGCTCTGCTGATACACCAAACGAAGAGGAGATCGCATGACATCTCTCCCTGACTCATTACATCCATCCATTCACGAAAAAGAAACAGATGCCCTGCAAACTTGGCGAGAAGTGGCTTTTGGCAGAGTTATCAGAGCCATCGGTATTGCAGCGAGTGTAGCTTATATTGCTAATCTTCTTCTAAATTACAAAATACTCTCACGAGAATTATTATTGGCTTATACCGTTTCTTATTTATTAATTATGATTGCCGCATTTTTGCCTCGTATCCCAACAGTCTATCGAACATCGATTTTCGTTGCAATTATTTTTGCGGTCGGCCTAATAGCTTCTATTCAATATGCCGCTATTGGTGATGGCCGTGTTTGGTTTATTCTCTCTGTATTTTTGACGATTGTTTTTCTTGGGCGAAGAGCTGGGTTAGTTGTCGCTTTTGCATCTGCTATTGCTTGGGGTGTAATGGGCTATCTCTTTACAGCTTCGATCCTCCCTCCACCAGAAATCAATCAATTTACGTTCGCAGCTTGGGCAGGAACGACGGTTTCACTTTTTATTGTTGGGATAACCGCAACATTATCCATCGGCACGCTATTGGTAAACCTTAGCCAAAATATTAAGAGAAGTTCATCGCTGGCAAGAAAATCTGAAGAACAAAGCAGGGTGTTGGAAGAACAGCATGCTCTTCTTGAGCGGCGCTCAAGTGCATTGGGAGCATCTGCAAAGATCAGTCGAAAACTGGCTTCACTAATTGATTATCAAGACATACTTAATGCACTGCCAAAACTTCTTGCTGAAGCATTTGACTTAAGCAGTGCGGCTGTTTTTCTTCTTGAAACGGAAAATGTGCTTCGCTTGGCATCCAGCATTGGTTGGAATGAACAAGCCCACTCCAAGGGCGATTACATCCTATCCCTAAATGAAGATATTGTCGGAATGGCTGTTGTCGAAGGAGCGGCATATACGGGCTCAGATTCCGAAATCAAATTAAATATGGCTTTGGACGATACACGTTCTTTTGTCGCCATCCCCTTGCGTGGACGAGAAGAAGTGCTTGGTGCTTTAGTTCTTCAAAGCGAAGTTTCTGATGTTTTTGGGCATGAACGTGTGAGTATTTTGCAGACCTTTGCCGATCAGATCGCTCTCTTGCTTGAAAACGCCGATTTGCTTGCTCAAAAAGAAAGTGCGCTAGAGGCCGAGCGTCGTGCGTACGGAAAAATTACCCAAGCAGCCTGGAAAAATATTAGCAAATCGCAAAATTTAGGTGCTTACCGAAGAGATGAAAATGGCCTAACGCTTGTGCCTGCAAAATCATATCGTCCAGAAGCTAAAGATGATGGGTCTGAAAAAATTCCGATTTCAATTCGCGGCAAGGTGATTGGATTTATTGATGCCCAGAAACCGAAAAACCGCGCTTGGACTGCATCGGAAAAAGAGTTATTGAGAATTTTGGGGTCACGCCTGGAAACAGCAATGGATAGTGCGCGCCTTTATCAAGACTCGCAACAACAAGCGGAGCGTGAAAGGACTATCGCTGATATATCTAGCCAAGTACGTGAAAGTTTGGAAATTGAAGGCGTCCTTGAAGCAGCCGCCCGTGAGTTGCGAAATGCCCTCGGTGTTGCGGAAGCAGAGGTTTGGCTAAATGCGGAGAACAACTCTGTACCAGAAAACGGGAATGACAAAAACGTGGAGAAAAGCGGATGAGTGAAATTTTAGAGCAAACCTCCTCTCAAACCGAAAGGGACTCCCGGGGCAGTTTTTGGGCTAGTTTTACTGGTGTCAACATACGCGTCAAATTACTTTTTGCAACCTTCATTGTGCTTAGCGTTGTCGTTTTCTTTCAAACTGGTGTGAATTTACGCGTTTCTCGCGAAGTAAGCGAAAAGGCAGAAAGAGATCATCTCTACTTTCTCTATGATGGGTATAACGATTATATTAAGGCTCAAACAGTTTCATCGGCGGCTCTCTCTCTAAGTTATGCGGACAGAGAAGATGTAAAAGACTTGTATCTCGCTGGGGACCGTGATGCTTTATACACGCTTTTATCTCCAATTTTTGAAACTCTGAAAGAGGAAAATAATATCCGCCATCTTTATGTTGAAAACCCCGATGGAACGGTTTTCATTCGAATACATAATAGAGATAATTTTGGAGATGATGTTACCTATCGCTTTACAGCTGCCGCTGCTCTGGAAACGCAAGAAACTATCTCGGGCGTAGAAGTGGGCCCAGGGCGCATTGGTGTTCGAAGCGTTTCTCCGCTCTTGAAAGATGGTCAATTTATAGGCATGATTGAAGTAGGCTTAGATTATGATCAAGCCTTTATCAATGATTTTAAAGAGCGCACGGATGCAGATTACAACTTATGGGTAACTCATGAAGCTGCCGAATTGCCAGGATTAGAAGCTGATGATGACCACACAAGGCCTACAGAAAAAGTCTTTCACTATGTTAGTTCTGATGATGATCTAATCTCCCTCTCTATCCCTTCAGATATTTATGATCGTGTTTTAGACAAAAAAGAACCCTCGATCCAATTTGTTTCCATAGAAAATGAAGAGCTAGCCGTAATTATCGCCCCGATGCTAGCATATGGTGGCCGGGTCATTGGCATCGTCGAAATTATCCAGCCCCGCACAGAAACATTGGAAGCTATCAAGCAGAGTAGGCAATCTGTTTTAATTCCGGCAGTTATCCTAACACTAATTGGCTTGCTGGTTTTAGGTGGTGTTATTACTCAGGTTGTGTTACGCCCTGTTGGTGCTTTGGCATCTGTTGCCGAAGAACAAATCGCGGGAGACCTCTCTGCTCGAGTCAGAAAATTACCCCCAGATGAATTTGGAGATCTCGGCAGAACCTTTAACACTCTGTCTCAGCAGCTTGATAGTACACTAAAAGATCAAGAGAGTGTCATCGCAGAGCGCACGAGAAGTCTTGAAGAACACTCAGCCTATCTTGAAAGCTCTGCTGAAGTCAGCCAAAGAATTGCCTCCTATACCGACACAAATCAACTTATATCAGAAGTCGTAAAGTTGATCAAAGAACGTTTTTCGCTCTATTACGTTGGGCTTTTCCTTGTGGACGAAAAAAATGAGTGGGCAGTCTTGCAGGCGGGCACTGGCGAAGCAGGCAAAAGAATGCTTGAGCGCAAGCATCAACTCAAAATTGGCAAAGGTATGATTGGATGGAGCATAGCAAATGCCGAAGCGCGTATTGCGCTGGATGTTGGAGATGATGCCGTTCAGTTTGAGAATCCAGATCTCCCCGAAACCCGCTCCGAGGGTGCTCTTCCGCTTCGCTCTCGGGGAGAGGTGCTCGGCGCACTGACAATTCAGAGCGAAACGGCAGCCGCCTTTACACCAGAGATTATCTCTACATTGCAAACAATGGTAGATCAAATTGCTATTGCGATTGATAATGCTGAACTATTGGCCAAGAATGAAGCCGTGCTGGAAGCAGAGCGCAAAGCTTATGGAGAATTGAGCCAAGAGGATTGGCTTAAATTGCTACAAAGGGAAAGTATCCCCAGATATATCTCTGATACGCCCAATCACGTTCGTGTTACTCGCAATCAGCTGTCCTCAGATGTGGAGCAAAGGCTTCAAGACACTCCCCTTCTGCAAGATAAAGGCTTAACCGCACTTATCCCAATCAAGATTCGTGGGCATATATTAGGCGGTGTTAAATTGCGCAAAGAAGAAGGACATGGCTCTTGGACAAAAGAAGAGCTTGAATTCGCAGGAGTTCTGGCAGAGCAAGTTAGTGTTGCGCTCGAAAGTGCCCGGCTCTTTGATCAGAGTCAACGCCGCGTAGCACGCGAGCGCGTTATTGGCGAAACTTCCGCCCGTATTCGTGAGACTTTGGATATTGAAAGTGTTCTCGAAACAGCCGCTCAGGAATTACATAAAATTCTAGGCAAGGTTGAAACTGAAGTTTGGCTAGACGCAGAAAATCCAGACACCCTTGGAAAAGAGTCCTGACACTAAGGATAGAGTTATGACAACGAATAAAATCCCAAAACTTAAAACACTAAAAGGCCAAGCGCGCAATGCGTTCTGGCTATCAGTGTTTACTGCTGTGGGTGCCTCACTTTTTGGTGCGTATAATTTCTATTTTGCAACGTCTTCTGGAATTTGGCAATTATATGGTGTGGCTCTTTTAATGGCAGGGTTCGCTACAGCAACAAGTATAGGAGCATGGTTTGCTTTTCACGAAAATGCCCAACAAAGCGGGTGGGTTATGCTCCTTTCATTTTTGTTTTCAGTTGCAGGCATGTCCTTTTTGATTGCGGGAATGGGGCGAATAATGATTGTACCTATCATTATTCTGGGGATAAGCGGAACAGTATTAATGCTCTCTGCAAAAACGCAACAACAAGCTATTCTTATTACCATATTGGGAGGAATCGCAGGACTTCTAGTTGATTTTTTTGTGCCTAGATTCCAAATAGAATTTCAATCAGATATAGATATAATGACAATTATTATTGGTACTATATCTGCTGTTTTTGCTTTAGTCCTTGTTCGCCAATTCTCCTCTTATCCTTTTCGTACCAAACTTGTTCTAGCTTTTATTTTTTTGAGCAGCCTTGTCATTGGAGCCGCATTTACCTTAATCAACTTAACTATGCGCCAAGTATTAGAGACCAACGCCAACGAAAAACTACTTGCAAATGCCTCTGCTTCTGCGAATAATGTTGATACTTTCTTAAGTTACACCCTGGATTCTGTTTCTACAGCTTCGGCATATCTGGATTTACGGTCTTATCTACTGCTCGCTCCAGAAAAAAGACAAAATACGCAAACGGAGCGACAAGTTCAAAATCTTCTTTTTTCGTCAAAAAACAGCAACCCAGATATTCTTTCTTACGGGCTTCTTGATATCAACGGTATCAACGTGATTGATTCAGATACCGCAAATATTGGGCGCAATGAATCCACAGAAGATTATTTCCAGCTCTCGCTCAATGCAAATGAAAAATATATTTCACCGGTGCTATACCTTCCCGACGAGAAAGAAGCTGTTTTATTTTTCAGCGTCCCTGTCCACAACGAGATGGGCATCATCACCGGCGTTCTTCGCGTAAAATACCGCGCATCTGCACTCCAAGATGTGCTTATCAACGAAAGAAATATTGTCGGTGAAGGCTCTTACTCAGCCTTATTCGATAGCAATCACATCTTTTTAGCGCACTCCCAAAACCCAAACCTAATAGGAAAAATCGCCTACCCCCCAAGTAGCGAAGACATCAACAACCTTAGAGAAAACCTCCTTGTGCCGTCCCTCATCCCTGATGAGGATATCTTTCACGATAACAAAGAACTTGAAGAAAGATTAAGCGATTTTGCCAGCACGCCTTATTTTTCTAGCGAAAACCTAAGATCTGAAAGTGCTACATCAGGTGCAGTAACACAGCTCGAAACTGTGCCTTGGCTTATTACCACTGCTCAACCAAGCGTTATTTTTCTCGCTCCTATACAAGAACAAACTCGCCGCATTTTCATAGCTGCATTAGTTCTAATTGCTTTTGCTATATTTTCAGGCATTGCCTTATCCAACATTTTGATAGCCCCTATTCTTCGGCTAAAAAATACCGCCCAAAAGTTTGTAGAGGGTGACTTAAATGCTGTAGCATCTGTTGATACAGACGACGAGATTGGCTCTCTAGCACTGACCTTTAACAATCTTGTCTCACGTCTTCGCGGAATTGTTGAAACGCTAGAAAATCGCGTTGAAGAGCGCACAAAAGATCTTGAAACTCGCACAGGCTATCTTGAAGGTGCCGCAGAAGTTAGCCGTGCTGTCGGCTCAATGCTAGATACGAATATGCTCATCGTTCAAATTGTAGATCTGATCAAAGAACGCTTCGGCCTCTATTACGTTGGGCTCTTTCTCACAGATAACAAAAATGAATGGGCTGTCCTAAAAGCTGGAACGGGTGAAGCCGGGCAAAGGATGCTACAACGCGAACACAGACTCCGTATTGGCGAGGGGATGATCGGATGGAGTATCGAAAACGAAGAAGCTCGTATCGCATTGGATGTGGGTGAGGATGCTGTCCGATTTGAGAACCCCGATCTCCCCGAAACTCGTTCCGAGGGTGCGCTCCCGCTTCGCTCTCGGGGACGCGTGCTCGGCGCACTGACGGTGCAAAGCACCGAAGAATCTGCCTTTGACGAATCGATTATCACCACATTGCAAACAATGGCAGACCAAGTTGCAGTTGCGCTCGATAATGCAGAGCTTTTTGCTAAATCAGAAGAAGCCTTGCTTGCTGAGCGCAAAGCCTATGGACAGCTTAGCCAAGAATCATGGCAAAAAATATCCCAAAGCCAAAATCCGAGATATATCGTCCAGGAAGATGGAACAGTCACCTCTGTTGAAGATGAGAAAATGTCTATTGACCTCACGCAAGTTGCAGGCAAGAGCGAACTCCTGCAAGATGATGGGCTAACAGCCATCATCCCAATTAAAAATCGTGATTATACGCTTGGCGGTATCAAAATCCGCAAAAACAAAGACGCAGAACCCTGGACAGAAGAAGAGCTTGAAATAACACAAGCGATATCTGAGCAGCTTAGTGTTGCACTAGAGAGTGCCCGTCTTTTTGATGAGACACAGCGCAAAGCAGAGCGCGAAGCGATTATCTCTGATATCACAGCGAAAATTGGTTCATCGATCCAGATGGAATCCATTTTACGCACCACTGTTCAAGAATTAGGGTTGGCTTTGGATAGCCCCGAAGTGACTTTTGAATTAACAGATCCTAAAGCAAAAAAGAATAAATGATTCTGATAACTTATAGAGAATATTATGTCAACAGAAAAAGAACTCACCACACAACAAACCCCAACTGATAGCGATAAACGCTTTCGTGGTACTGTGATTACAAGTTCCGTAATTGTAATGCTCACCAGCATTGCAACTCTTGTGCTTGATCTAGTTCAAAATCAAGCCGGCAGGAATGTATTGACAGTGATGATCGCATTGATTTTTCTTAGCCTGCTCCTTGTCTTTTTCAGAAACGTACTTCTCCCCACCCGCATCATTACCCCAACAGCAGTTTTTTTCGTCTTAACTTATTTTATTATTGAAGGAGAAGGTGTTCGTGATGCGACCATTATTGGCTTCCCAGTCATTGCTATTCTTGCGGGACTCCTTCTCGGAGAAAAAGGGGCTATCATTTTTGGTTTCATATCAACTTTGGTGGTTGCAACAGTTGGATATGCTGAATTAAATGAATATCTAATTACTCCGGTATCAGATTTTATAAACGCTCGGGACGTAGGGGTGTTCTGGGTGCTTAATTTCGCAATTGCTTTAATTACAGCTTTTCTTATCAGGAGATTAAATCAAAGCGCAGAAGCTGCAAAAATAAACGAAGAGATTCAAATCACGGCAAATAAAGAACTAACCCGCCTGAAAGGCACACTTGAAGAACGGGTAGATGAGCGTACATCAGAATTGGAATATGCTGCAGAAAAGCTAGAAAACCGTGCCCAACAATTGCAGGCAATAGCAGAAGTGGCACAGACTATTGCGGTAGTAAAAGATCTTGATAGTTTACTCCCAACCATCACCGAGCAAATTAGCCAAGACTTCGATTTTTATCATACAGGCATCTTCCTTTTGAACGAAACAAAAGATTACGCTGTTTTGCAGGCAGCAAATAGCCTAGGTGGTAAAAAAATGCTTGATCGTGGACATCGCCTTGCAGTTGGAAGAGTTGGCATTGTTGGCAATGTAGCTGCGGATGGGCGTGCACGAATCGCACTGGATGTCGGTACAGATGCAGCATATTTTGACAATCCTGATTTACCGGAGACACGTTCTGAAATGGCTCTTCCGTTGGTCTTTGGTGATGAGATCATTGGCGTTTTGGATGTCCAAAGCAAGCGCGAGGCGATATTCACCGAGGAAGACACAAATATTTTCAATACATTGTCGAATCAAGTTGCTATTGCGATTGAAAATGCTCGTCAGGCTGAAATAGCAGAAGTTGCACTTAAAGAAGCTCAAGCTGTCTCTCGTCAACATACGCATCAGGCCTGGGCAGAACTTGCTTCTGAGCAACAAAATAAAGGATATCGTTATACTGAAAAAAATATAAGCACCACATCAGAATTACTAGAAGAAGATACAAAACTGGAAGCCCACGAAGATATCCTTTTGGTACCTGTGCAAGTGCATAATGAAGTAATTGGCACGCTCAAGATCCGAAAAAAAGAGACTACAAAATTCTTCGGTACAGAGGATATGGAGTTAGTACAGGCGGTTGCTAATCGTGCAGCATTGGCTCTTGAAAATGCTCGTCTCCTGGAAAATTCCCAACGTTTGGCTGCAAAAGAGCAAGTTATTGGCAACATCTCTGAAAAATTCAATACAACAACCAGAATCGAAAATCTGATGCAAATAGCAGTTGAAGAACTGCGAGATGTATTAGGCGCATCTGATGTTATTTTGCAAATTGAAGAACAAAAGAAACAAGAGTAATAATATGGCAAACCCAATACTTAATTTTCAAAACAGACTAGGCCTAAGACAAAAAGCAGTTATCACCTTTGCTCTTTTGGGGCTTCTGGTTGGTATTGCTTCAAATGTCATTATTCAAAGTGCTTTGCAGCCCATTTTGCAAGATACGCTCCCAACAGTAAAAGAGGGTGAGCAAATCTTAAAAATGACTCAGCAACTTCAGTCTGAAAGTGCTTCATACATAGCCACAGGTAATCAAATACACAGGACACGTTTTTTAAACACAGAAGCGTATATCAACATAAAACTAAAAGGCTATTCTGAATTTTTAGGAGATGATCCTGGAGAAACTGAAGTATTAGAATCGTTCACCGCTACTATTGAAGAAATTTCTGCTGCAAACAAGAATGCTATCACATCACATAGCAGAACACTGGAGCTTCTTGAAGAATTAGACTCTCTTGAAGAGCCTATTAGTACCTTATTTTATACAATGCAAGAAATTACCAACGAAGAAGTCCGGCGCAATATTCAGGAAGAAAATTTCGAAGAGCTTGAAAAAGGTGCCCTTAGGACAAAAGATCTATTAAGTACTTTTTCGTTAGCCATCCAAGCACTGCAAAGAGAAGTGAACGAGTATATTGTATTAAGTGAAGAAGAAACTCTGGAAGACTTTGAAGAAACTTTGGAAATACTAGACAAGACTATAACTGAGCTTTCTCTTACTTTTGATGAAGATGAGACTAAAGAAGCTTCTATTCTCCAGCAAGTGACTAGAATTAAAGAACAAATAAGGCCGCTCACTATAGAAGTGATAAATTCCCATACAGAAACTTTATCTTTAGTCAGAAAATCAAATAGCATAGCAGAAAAAGTAGATGCAGAAAATGCAAATCTGCAAAGAGTAGTTGATGAAGAGATCGAGAACTCTCTAAGATTAAGCAGAAATTCAATTTTTATATCGTTCGTTGTTGGCTTGCTATTAGCTATAATTGGTTATGCGGTTGCAAACACACTCGTGGCATCTATACTAGAATTATCATACACGTCAAAGGAAATTGCTCGTGGAGATTTAGGCGCGCGCGCAGAAGTTAAATCCCAAGATGAAATAGGAACGCTCGCATTGGCTTTTAATGAAATGGCTAAGAGGGTGCAAAATATGCTGGGTGGATTGGAAGAGCAAGTGGCTGAGCGTACGGCAGAATTGGAGCAAATTTCAGCTAAAGCCCAAAAGCGTGCCGCACAACTTGAAACTATCGCAAATGTGGCTAGCTCGGTCGCTTCCCTGCAAGGTATGGATCAACTTTTGCCTTATATCACCCAAACAGTCAGCGAACGCTTCGAGTTTTATCATGTAGGTATCTTCCTTCTCTCTGAAGATAAGGAATTTGCCGTTTTACGCGCGGCGAACAGCGAAGGTGGCCAAGCCATGTTGGCGCGCAAGCATCAACTACGGATTGGGCAGGAGGGCGTTGTAGGTTTTACTGTCGATCAGAAAAAAGCGCGTATCGCCCTTGATGTAGGTGATGACGCAGTCTATTTCAACAATCCCGATCTTCCTGATACACGCTCTGAAATGGCTTTACCGTTAATGGTTGCTAGTGAGATCATCGGTGTGCTGGATGTACAAAGCAAAGAAACCAATGCCTTTTCAGATGAGGATATTGAAGTACTGACCACGTTGGCAAATCAGGTAGCGGTCGCAATCCAAAACACACGTCTGTTCCGGCAATCACAGGAATCACTGGAAGAGTTTGATGCTACCTTCCAGCGTTATATAAGTAATGAGTGGAGTCGCTTTGGTGAATTGACCGACCTTAGGGGTTATCGTGCAAGACAATCCGGTCTGGAACCAATAAAAGAATCCTTACAAAAGGATAGCAAAGTAGAAAAAACGGACTATATGCACAAAGTTCCGATTAAACTTAGGGATGTAAAGATTGGTTATCTAAATGTCAATTTGGATAAACCAGCAGAACAATATACAGAAGGCGAGCTGGATATTATTCAGGCTACAGTCGATCGTTTTGCGTTGGCACTAGAAAATGCTCGCCTGATCGAAACAACATCCCGCCGTGCAGGGCGTGAACGTTTAGTCTCCGACATTACCACCAAGATCCGCAGCACAAATGACCCACAGATGATGATCCAGACGGCATTGGATGAACTAAAAGAGGCATTGGGTGTGAGCAAAGTTGAGTTGCTGCCACAAAGCCCAAAGGTAGATTAAACGGAGAATATCCAAAAGGCTTAGCTGCCAAAATAAGAGTAGCAACCTATTATCAAAGAGCGAGGCGAATTATGACTTATGTAATCGCAGTTTCAAATGAAAAAGGTGGCGTTGCAAAAACAACGACATCCCTATCCCTCGGCGCAGCCTTGGCCGAAAAAGGCTATCAAGTTTTATTGGTTGATTTAGACGCACAGGCAAATCTAACTTTAGCATTAGGTTTTGAGCCAGGCGGAGCAACACTAACATCAAGTGATGTTTTGCTTGAGAATATTCCGCTTGAAAATGTATGGAAAAAAAGTGAAATTGACCGCCTTGAAATTGTGCCATCAAGCAAAAAGATGGAGCGTGCTGAACAGCTCTTGCCCATTCATCTTAACTATGGCACTCGTCTTGCTGATGCATTCAGTGCCTCTCAGCCAATGAAATACGATTTTGCGATCATCGACTGCCCCCCTGCTCTTGGCGCGGTGACACTAAATGCGCTAAACGCTGCCAATCTTCTTGTTATCCCCACACAGGCAGAATATTTTTCAGCCTATGCGCTCAGAAATATGATGGCGCTTGTTCGAAAAGTACGCAATGAAAATAACTCGCCACTGGCATATCGCATTTTGATCACAATGCTAGATCGGCGCAATCGCTCTCACCGCACCATTCAGGCGCAATTGGAAAACACCTTTGGTGATGGATTATTCAAGAATGTGATTGAGATTGATACCAAATTACGCGAGAGTCCCATTCTTGGTTTGCCGATCACTGTGTATAAATCGAATACCCGTGGCGCTGAGCAATACCGAACATTAGCGCAGGAGCTAATTGAGTATGTCAAAGAAAAAGATCAACAACCGTCTCGATAAACTCTTTGACGATATCAAAGAGGAAGAAAAGACACTAGAGCGTCCACCCCAGAAAAATATAGGTGGAGGTACGAAAAAATTACCTTCATTGGATGTAGCTCTTTCTTCAGAAAAACACAGGAAAACAAAACCAGATTCGCTTGATATGCAAGTGGATGTGACCGATTCATACGCGACGATGAGCTTGCCTCTTCGCATGGATACAGATTCCTGGGGGACACTTCAGATCGTTGATAACACCCCCCAACGTAAGTGGGATACCGAAGAGCAGTTACTCGTTCAACAAGTAACCGAACAGCTTTCGTTGGCATTGGAAAATGCGCGTCTTTTTGAAGAAACCCAGCAACGCACCGAAGAACTTACCTTAATCAACGATATCGTAGGTGAAGTATCACAAATCCTAGATGTGCACGAAAGCTTGCAGCTTATTGCAAAAAAACTTGTAGATGCCGATATCGCCGACCATGTCGGTATAGCGATCCTCAATAAAAACGAAACGAGCGTAATTCTTGTTGCTGATGCACCTCTTGAAAAAGATGATATTGGGTTGAAAATCCCTGTTACTGGCATTACCGATGAAGTCATAAAAACACAAAAGCCGACAATCATTAATGACATACGCATTGAACCACGCTTAGAAGGGATTAGAGACGCTCTTCTTTTACGTGGGAGACAAGGGCTTGCTATATTTCCTTTGATTTCTGGAGTAAAAACAATTGGAACAGTTGGGCTTGATTTCAATCAAAAAGACCGCAATTTAGAGCCTGATGAAATTCGACTGATACAAACCATTTTATTGCAAGTAGGCAACTCCATTGAAACCGCACAACTCTTCGAAGAAACAGAACGCCGTAGGAAAGAATTAGCTCTTGTAAATAAGATTGTTACCCAGATATCTAGCACTTTAGAAATGCAAGATGATTTAGTATATATTGCAAAAGAAATTGCAGAGATAAGCGATGCCCTCCATGTGGGCATCGCCTTACTCGATGAAGAAAAAAAGAATTTAGTTTTAACTGCGGATTTTCCGCCAAATGCCGCAGACCTAGGACTAAGACTTCCTTTGGAAAATAATCCAACCAGCAAGCAAGTTTTAGAAAACCAGCAACCACTTTCAATTCTTGATGTTCAAAATAACCCACTAACAGTGAGTATTAAAGATATTATGAAAGAGCGCAAAACAGAAAGCCTCGTCATATTCCCTGTGCTTGCAGGTAATGAAGCCATTGGCACACTTGGCGTTGATTTTGACGACCCCGAAAAAACACTATCGGGAAATCAAATCGATTTAATTCAAACTATTTTGCTTCAAATTAGTACTTCCATTGAAACCTCCCGTCTTTTTGACAAAACACAAGAGTCTGAAACTGAATTCCGTTCTCTTTTCGCAGCAATGGATGATGTTATCTTTGTTGTCGATAAAGATACACGCTACCTTCGTATCGCACCTACAAATCCAAGCGGTCTTTACCTTCCTCCCGAAGAACTTTTGGGAAAGCGCATGGACGAAATTCTCCCTAAAGAAATACACTCTCTCGTCCATGGTGCCATCCAACAAACTTTAGAAGGCGGTAAAACAGTCAGTGTTGAGTATCCTCTTGATATTGATGGGAAGGAAGTGTGGTTTGATGCAAATCTTTCAAAGTTAGGAGAAAATCAAGTATATTGGGTAGCACGCGATATTACAGAGCGAAAAGAATCAGAAAGGGCATTGCAAGACGCTCACGCTCGCGTTCAATTTATTCTTGACTCTACTACAGTCCCAATGCATATCACCAGCACAGCCGATGGTACTTTTTTGTACGCCAATCAGGCTGTTTCTGATACTCTAGGTTTGCCTTTAGATGAAATTTTGGGGACCTTAGCAGGGCGCTTCTATTACTCAGCCGAGGAATTAGAGGAATTTAACAAAACCACTCAAAAGTATGGGGGCTTCCTCAACATTGAAACTCGTTATAAACGCGGTGATGGGGAGATGTTCTGGGGGTTATCATCAACACGGTCTTTTGAGTATGAAGGACAGGAATCCTGGCTAAGTACAGTCATAGATATTACTGATATTAAAAATACAGAAAACACCTTACAGCGACAGAACGAGTATATGGAAGCAGCCGCTGAAGTCGGGCGATTGGTTACCTCAACTCTGGATTTAGATATTCTCTTTAGGCGTGCTGTGAATTTGCTTCAGGAACATTTTAAATACTATCATGCCGCAATCTTTACGTCTGAAGAAGCCGGAGCAGGATTAAGTGTTGTCGTTCGTGAAGCAACGGGCAAAGCCGGCGAGGAAATGAAAAAGAATGAACACTCTCTTGAGATTGGCTCAAAATCGGTTATTGGGACGGCTACAGAAAAGGGTGAACCTTATGTCGTTAACGATGTTTCTAAAAATCCCAACCATCGTCATAACCCACTCCTTCCAGATACAAAAGCAGAGGCTGCCATCCCACTTAAAATTGGCCGTAGAATTATTGGTGCTATAGATCTGCAAGCCACTGAAGTCGATGCTTTCAGTTTAGAAGATATTGATGTTCTGCAACTCTTGGCTGATCAATTTGCTACAGCCATTGATAATGCCCGCTCTTATAAATTAGCACAAGATGCTTTTTTTGAAATGCGCGAACTCGAAAAGCTTAAGAGTCAATTTTTAGCAAATATGAGTCATGAGCTTCGAACCCCTCTGAACTCCATTATTGGCTTCTCTCGAGTAATTCTTAAAGGGATAGATGGGCCTGTAACCGATTTACAGCAACAAGACCTAAGTGCAATCTACAATTCAGGTCAACACCTCCTTGGCTTAATCAACGATATTCTTGATCTTTCCAAGATTGAAGCTGGCAAAATGGAGCTAACTTTCGATGAAGTTGATATAGAAAAACTGATTAAAAGCGTCATGTCTACAGTGATGGGTTTAGTCAAAGACAAACCTGTACATTTGGAAGATGAGATTGAATCCAATTTGCCACCTGTTAAGGCCGATTCAATGCGTATTCGCCAAATTCTGATCAATCTTTTCTCTAATGCCGCTAAATTTACAGACGAAGGGACGATCAAGGTTATCGCGAAGAGTGAAGGCTCAAATGTTCGTATCAGCGTTATAGATAGCGGACCTGGTATCTCAGAAGAAGATCAAGAGAAACTCTTCCAAGCATTCTCTCAGGTGGATGCTTCTGCAACCCGTGCAACTGGTGGGTCAGGATTGGGGCTTTCAATCTCCAAAGAGCTCGTGACAATGCATGGCGGAGAAATAGGCCTAAGCAGCGAAGTAGGAACAGGCAGCACCTTCTACTTCACCTTGCCATTCTTCGATAGCCCTGAAATTGAAGCTGAATACGAAACAGAAGATAAGAAGGCGCAGGCTGATGACCTTATTATTTTGGCCATCGATGATGACGAGGATGTTATCCATCTCTACCAGCGTTATCTAAATACACAAGGTTATCTGGTTATTCCGCTTACTGAGCCCCAAAAGGCTGTAGAGCGTGCCAAAGAACTCAAGCCCTATGCAATCACCCTAGATATTATGATGCCTGGCTATGACGGCTGGCAAGTCTTGCAAGATTTAAAATCAGACCCTGAGACACAAAATTTCCCGACAATAATCTGTAGCATTGTTGAAGATACTAAAAAAGGATATTCGCTTGGAGCTACAGACTATCTTCTCAAGCCAATCATAGGGGACGACTTGCTTGGCTCGTTAAGTCGTATCAATAAAGGTGGAGAAATTCACGAGATTTTGCTCATTGACGATAACCCAGACAATCTTCGCTTCCTTGAAAAACTGCTCCTTGAAACTCAAAACTACAGACCTATTATTGCAGAGAATGGACCTACTGGGTGGGATAAGATTACCAACAATCCACCCCAAGCTGTCATTCTCGACCTCTTTATGCTTGACATGAGTGGTTTTGAAATTATAGAAGCAATGCAAGCGTCGGTAGAGCTTAGAAAAATACCTGTAATTATTATCAGTGAAGGCGATATTAGCGCCACTCAACAAGAAAAACTTGATTCTTTAAATCATCATTTGCTTCAAAAAGGTTCACTTGATTCAAAAGAATTATTAGCAACACTTGAACGAAGCCTCAACCATCTCAAAAAACCTGAACTAAAAGGAAAAGAATAAAAATAATGTCTTTCATTCTCCGCTGCACTGATTGTGCACATAAAGCACCTTATTTTCCTACCATTATAAATTGCCCCCAATGTGGTGGGCAATGGCGCGAAGCAGAATATGATTTAGAAACGCTTTCAAAAACACTTCCCTTGCAAATCCCCAACCGCCCCTTTGACCTTTGGCGCTATCACGAATTATTGCCTGTCCGCAATCCAAATCCTACCATAACGCTTGGGGAAGGTGGGACTCCTTTGATCAAAGCTACAAATCTAGGGTTGATGCTCGGATGCCCCAATATCTTTATAAAAGATGAGCGGCAAGGACCAACCGCCTCTTTCAAAGATCGCCAGGCTGCTGTTTCAATTGCTGCGCTAAAAGAAGCAGGGATCACGGAAATGGTTGTTGCATCTACAGGAAACGTTGCAATTGCCTACTCTGCCTACGCTGCTCGGGCAGGTATAAAACTTTGGGCTTTCGTAACAAGCCTTGTTCCCGCAGTAAAAATGAGGGAAATAGCCCTATATGGAAGCCAAGTCATTAAGGTAACGGGGTCTTATGACAATGTAAAGAGAGCGGCATCAGAATTCGCCCAACAGAGAAATCTCTATCAAAATATGGGTGCGCGTTCTATTCCATCTGTCGAATCAATGAAAACAATTGGCTACGAAATCGCGGAGCAATTGACAGCTTATTTTGGCCCAGATAATACCAGCGAAGGCAGGAGTCCGCTTTGGCGCGCACCAGATTGGTATATTCAAGCCATTAGTGGAGGGATGGGACCGCTGGGCGTTTCCAAAGGTTTTTCTGAACTCAAAAAAATGGGATTCATTAACAAAGAACCTGCCATTGTCGGAGTTCAAACTGCTGGCTGCTCCCCAATAGTCGATAGCTGGAAAAAAGATTTAGAAACCGCTGAGGTTGTCGAAGTACCCAGAACGCATATTGAAACTTTAGCGACTGGAGACCCCGGACGCACTTACAAGTTCTTACGCGAAGTAGTTAATCGCAAGGGTGGCGCGTTCGAAAGTGTCACCGATGAAGAAGCTTTTCGTGCCATGCACGTTCTCGCAAAAATGGAAGGGATATCAGCAGAACCTGCAGCCGCTGTTGCCTTCGCTGGTCTATTTAAGCTTGTTCGCTCTGGTGTAATAAAATCTGGCGATACGGTTGTTGTCAACTGTACGGGGCACACCATGCCTCCTGAAAAGTTTGTTTTAGGAGATAACTGGGCGCGTGATGTAATTCTTCCCAAAGAAGAAACAAAAAAGGAAACGCCCAAAGAAGGCATTCTTGCCGCTCTTAGCCATGTTGTTCCGGAGCGCTTCCCAAGAGTAGTTATTGTTGATGATACAACAGAAGCCCGGTTATTAATTCGTCGTATTCTACAATCACAAGGAGATTTCACGCTCTTTGAAGCCACCAACGGGAAAGAGGCTTTGCGCATTATTCGTCGTGAAAGTCCAGACCTGATTATTCTCGACTTGATGATGCCAGAATTAGATGGCTTTGGCGTATTGGATGCGCTCAAAGCAGATCCTGAAACAGAAAGCATACCGGTTATTGTTTCAACAGCTAAAGAATTAACAAGAGAAGAAAAAGAAAGACTTAAAGGGCAGATACAATCACTTCTACAAAAAGGTGATTTCATGAGCGACGAATTCCTTGATGAAGTCCAAGGGATCATTCATTAAAAAAAGAAAATGGGAAAAAACAAAGGTATCATTGCGGCTTTTGTATCAGCTGTATTCTTAGGGTTAACACCAATATTTGGGAAGCAAGCCATAATTTGGGGGTTTTCCCCGATAGCTGTAGTTGCGCTGAGAACAAGCATGGCCACAGCACTATTGCTTGTGCTAATCCTGATCTTTAAGCGTGAATATCTTTATATTTTTCCTGTAGGCCTCGCCGGATGTGCATTAGCAGGCGCGATCAACGGGATTGGTTCTCTTTTCTACTATATGGCATTAGGGCGGTTAAGCGCAAGCGTTGGGCATCTCCTGTACTCCTTATATCCCGTTTTTGTAGTGATTTGGTCTTTTTTAGATCGCCAAGCACCAAGCCGTTTAACAATTCTCAGAATTGTGTTAGCGACAGCCGCTATTGTTTTGATTACGAATGTTAATAGTGGAGGGATTGATATGGTTGGCGTCGTCATGATGCTAATAGCCTCTGCCCTATATGCGCTTCATCTCCCCATTAATCAACGCGTACTTTATGAAGTTCCTGCGCCAACGGTGACCCTCTACACTTTACTCTCAATGAGTGCGATTGTTGTCCCCGCTTATTTCATTTTTGATTCTCAGTGGCCAACAGGAACTGTGGTCTGGTGGCCTGTGATTGGGCTCACTTTAGTCACATTTTTATCACGCTTAACGCTTTTCTTAGGCGTAAAACATATCGGGGGGATGCAAACGGCTCTTTTGGGTCTCGGGGAATTGGTCGTTACTATTGGGCTAGGTCTGCTTTGGCTGCAAGAGAGACTAAGCCCACTTCAATGGGTTGGCATAGCGGGTCTGATAATCAGCCTTTTGCTTGTTCGTTTTGAAAAACAACAAACCCAAAAAGGACCTGGTGGTTGGCTCAACTGGATACGCCCCCCCCATCAGATTCCCCCCGATATTCCTTGGGGACCACACACGTAATAAGAAAACTAATCAGACTTTCTTACGCTATCAACTCTGTTCTTCCCCTGTTTTATACTCAAAAACATAACCTGTGCCGCGTACACTAACAACCGTCCCTTTCAATGCAGGGACTTCACGTATCTTTTGGCGGAGTCTGCTCACCAAAGGTCGGAGGATTTCTGGTGCTTCATGTTGGGCTGTTTCATATCCCTGGACGAGCAAAACCAATTCCCGATGCGAGAAAACGCGCCCCACGTTTTCGATAAAGATACGCAAAAGGCGCCCCTCAGCAGGGGTGAGATGAGTTTCCTTTTTGCCGTGCTTAATTAAACGGCGAGAAAGATCTATTACCGTATCGTCGTTCAGTTTAACGGTAGCAACCCGCTCATCCGGGAGCGTTTCGGAGGCGTAGCCTTCCTTTGAGCGGAGCTTATCCCCCCGTCTGGAAAGTCCCATTCGCACACTGGCTAAAATTTGAGCGGGCGAGGCTGGCTTGAGCAAATAATCATGGATGCGAAGACGTAAGGCCTCGACCGCACTTTCCGTCGTCCCATAGGCTGTCAACAAAATGACTTCCGTATCCGGGGAAACTTCGTTGGCAATGCGTACCACTTCAAGACCACCGATGCCCGGCATACGTAGATCAACAATCATTAAGCCTACGTAACGATTGCGAATATAAGTAATAGCCTCCTGCCCATTTTGAGCAGATTCAACGCTATACCCTTCAAGGCGCAAAATATCGCTAAGGGATTTGAGAGCAATGGGCTCGTCATCAACAATTAAGATTGTGGGGGACATTATTTGCCTCCAATCGGTAAAGTGACCTGAAAACAGGCTCCAGATTGATTGTTTGAAATATACTCTAATTCACCATCAAGTGCGGCAATGATATTATAGCTTACGGTTAACCCCAGGCCTGTGCCACCTTCTTTTGTGCTAATAAAAGGCTCAAAGATATTTTCTTGGTCTTCAATAGCAATACCAGTGCCATTATCTTGAAAATTGATTTCAACCTTTTCATTTTTTGTACAAGCGTTAATTTTAAGTTCACCGCCTGTGGGCATGGCATCATAAGCATTCAAAATAAGATTAAGAAAGACTTGTTGCAATTGCGCGCTCACAGCCATCACGGGCGGAAGGTTTTTTGGCAATGTTGTGTCTATAAGAATATTGCGTTTTTGAAACTGTGCGGTCATTAACCCTAAAACATGTTTCAATGTCTCAACCAGATTAATACTTTTTGGTGCTATCGTGCCTGGGCGATAAAAGTCTAACATCCGCTGAACAGTGGTTGTAAGTCTTTCCAATTCAGTTTGCGCCAAGCCAAAGTATTCTTCTTTTTTGGGTTCATCGAGATCATCACGTCCAGCAAGATGCAGGCAATTGCGCACAGCCTGCAAAGGGTTGTTAATCTCATGAGCAATCGAGGCGGTCAAACGCCCTGCAGCAGCCATTTTTTCAGCTTTCAGGAGCGCCTTTTGAGAATCTTCTACTTGTTTAATATAATCTCTCAACTCGGCGTATAACGTAGCATTTTCAATTGCAACAGCTGCCTGACGCCCTAAAATCAATAAGGTATCCAAATCAATTTCACGAAAGGCCGATTGCCGCACATCCCTGCCTGCATAAAGTAAAGCGTGAATATCAGAATGGCTAATGGGTACAAAAAGAGCAGAGCCAAGTTCTAATTCTGTTATTGTCCTTTGCAGAACGGGATGCTCGGACTCGGTGACCCTTATAGAAACGCCTGCCTCGCTGATTTTTGATACCGTTTTATCGACATCCCCGCTTTCGTTCTCTGGGTAAACTTGCCCCCGTTGATGGAGCAGAGTCAACACCCCATCTTCTGTACGTTGGTAATAAGCAGCATTTTCACAGCGCAGATGAGTGCAAACTGTCTCAACGATCAATTCAGGCAAGTGATCTGGGCGTGTTTCTGCAAGAAAGGCTTCGGTCACATCAAAGAGAGGGCGCAGGGCTTCTGTATGAGCAGCATCGCGCTTACGTTGATTATCTGCAAGTGCCTGACGCGCGGCTTTGACCAATTCTTTACCATCTTCAAAAGGTTTTAAAATCAACCCATCTACGCCCTGACGGAGGGCTTTGATGGCTGTTTCAACTGTTCCAAAACCTGTCATCAAAAGGGTTGCAATGTCAGGTTGATGCTTTTTGGCAAAAGTGACCACACCAAAACCATCCACCTCAGGCATTCGGATATCGACCAGAAGAAGATCAACACGTTCACCGCGCAAGTAGTTCATCGCTTTTTTAGGATCGGTATAAGCTAAAACACGAAAGCCATCTCTCGTCAGCAGGCGTTCGCAGAGTTTCGCTATCCCAGGTTCATCATCAACTATTAATGCTAAGGGTGTATTCATCAGTGTTTTTCCTCAATGGGTAGCCAAACGGTAAAGCAGGCACCCTCGTTGGGTGTGCTTTCAACATCAACAAAACCATCATGGTCCGTCACAATCCCATAGCTAACGGCAAGGCCAAGACCTGTGCCGCCATCATCTGCTTTTGTTGTAAAAAAGGGCTCAAAAATTCTACCGAGATCATCTGGGGTGATGCCTTTGCCTGTATCCTGCACGATCATTACCACCCACTCTTCGTTGTCTTTTTGACGAGTTTCAGTACGAACAAATAGCTCTCCACCCTTTGGCATCGCGTGGAGAGCGTTGTGCATGAGATTCAAGACAACCTGTTTCATCTGGTCGCGATCCATCAAGACCCAGGGAATATTTTCATCAAGTTGTAATTTGAAGTCCACATCACTGGTTTCAAGAAGATGCCGAGTGAGGGTAGCAACATCTTCGATGACTTCGTTGAAATCAGCGCGCACACGAACGCTCTCACTCTGACGAGCAAAATCAAGCAAGCGTCGAACAACACTGCGGGCACGCTTTGCTTCGCGTAAAACCATTTCAAGATCAGCGCGCTGCGTAGATGCTGGGGGTAATTCTTCGAGAACAAGCTCGGAAAACCCAGCAACTGTTGTGAGAGGGTTGTTAAGTTCATGAGCAACTCCGGCAGCCATCTCGCCGACAGCGGCAAGTTTAGCTGCCTGAATAAGTTTATTTTCGGCAGCATGTTGAGCTTCCATTCGCTCTTGCAATTCCTCTTGAGTTGTTTGTAAAATCTGAATGGTGTCTTGCAGCATCTGATAACGATCTACATTCGAGACCGCACTGGTCAGAAATCCAGCTAAAGATTCAAGTGCTAATAGGTCATTATGGGTAAAGGCATTTTTTACACTGGATTCAACATCAATAATCCCTAAAATGCGATCCCCTTCTCTCAAGGCAACACATATTTTAGAACCAACATGCCATTCAGAAGTATGTTTGAATTGAAGATCCTTGCTTGCATCGTCTACCATAATACTTTCCCCTGTTGCCAAGACGTGTCCACTAACACCATTTTCACTCGGGTATTCCAATTTCTCAAAAGCAGATTTGACTAAAGGTGCTGCTTCGCCGCTACTGCCTGCCATATTCAGCTTTTGGTGACGATCTACAAGAAGTAAGGTAGCTAGCTCATAAGAAAAATGCTGCACAAGAAGATTAGCTGTAATTTGGGCAACATCGTCAATATTGGTTGATCCAATTACTTGCTGGATCACATCGTGAATTAGCCCCAGATTACGTGCACGGGCTTCAGCTTCTTCGCGAAGCCTGCCGTACTCCACCAGTCCGGCAAGATGACTCGCTATGATGACGAGAAGATTCTCGTCGTACCCGCTAAATGCGGCAGTCTCTTTACTTTCCAAAGCTAATATGCCGATCACTTCCCCCCGATATCTAAGCGGCACAAGCAAAGCTGACTGCATATTTTTATCGCCTAATTTATAATCTTGTGTAGCAGAATTTTCGATCCGCACATTCTTTCCGTCGCGAATAAATTTCTCCATCGGATGATTTTCTACAAATTCTGTGCGTGGAGTCGTGCGCCGCTCAAGATTGCGATATTCTCTTAATGTTTTTTCGTCAGATGAAAGCAAAAAAAGTGCCATCATTTCTGATCCAAATATGCGAGCAAGAAGCGCAAAAACGCGACGGACAATTTGTCCGAGATTTTTCGCTGAAGAAACGATTAGCGCAAAATCGTTGAGCATTGCTTGTCGTCGTAAATGATTTGCCATCTCGGCAAAGGTTACAAATAACTCAACAGATGCGGCGGCATAGATACCAAATTGTTGCAACTTCAGCCACTCATCTTCACTGAAAGGTTCGTTTTTCCACAACAGGACAATACCAATCAAGCGTTGCCCAACCATAAGGGGAAGCGCGCCCCACACCTCTGCTTTAATCGGAGCAATCTCTTTTGCAATCTTCTTCCAATCAGAATGGTTTCTATCCAGAAGAATCGGTTCTGATTTTTTCTTAAATTGGGTGAGTAGAGTACTATCCCCTAGCAAGAGTTCTATTCCTAAAACTTTAGGGGCATTCCAGTGCGCTTCAATTTTTAGGTTTTCATCTTCGTATATAGCCAGGCAAGCCGCTTTACAGGGAATATATTGGACAATTCGCTTTAAAATACGCTCCAAAGAGTGCGGCAGATCATAAGGAACAGGAGCCTGTCCTCCAAATATGAACGCATCAGCTGGTTGCAATGCCACACTGGTAGAGAAAAAACTACCCGAATTTGTGAGTAAGCGCCAAATTTGTTTTTCTTTTTTCGATAATTCTTCAGCCCCCACAATAATCAATTTTTGAGATTCTTTAAGCGGGAAAATAAATATACATGTTGCTCCCAGATCAAGATCTTTTGAAAGCTTCCGAGAACGCGATTTGCCTCCAGTAAGCGCACCACATAACCAGTTGTCTACAGTTTTTAGTTCAAAATATTTTTTCACCAAGCTTTGTCTTTTTTTACTTAAACGATATGAAGATTCAAAGTTCCAGCTTGCCCCTTTCCGTACAGTGCAAAGAGCCCAAGCTGCGCCAGTAATTTGACAGGCACTTTTTAATGTAGTTTCAATTGTGTTTGGATTTGCCATAATTTAGCGCACCTTCTAAAACTTGACTCAAGCACTCCCGAGTTCATCTACGCCCCTAATTATACAACACAGAACAAGAGATTCCGATGATAGAATTGTCTTATGAAACCAACTCAATCAATCACAATTATTGGGGGCGGACTCGCAGGTAGTGAAGCTGCCTGGCAAGCTGCTACTCAAAACATCCATGTTAAGCTTTTTGAAATGCGCCCTAAAAAAGCAACTGGTGCCCATCAAAGTGCCGATTTAGCAGAACTGGTCTGCTCAAACTCCCTTGGCTCAAATCTCCCTGACCGCGCATCAGGATTACTCAAAAACGAACTCCGGCGCATGGGATCAATGCTCCTGAGCTGCGCTGAAAAGACCGTTATTCCCGCGGGCGGAGCTTTAGCCGTTGATCGAGAAATTTTTGCTAAAGCTGTCACAAAAAAAATAGATTCTCATCCCAATATCGAGGTTATTCGAAAGGAGATGGTTGAGATTCCCTCCGAGCCAACAATTATCGCATCAGGACCACTTACCTCAGCTAAACTCTCTAGCGCCATCGCCGCGCTTACAGGCGAAGAACATCTCTATTTCTTCGATGCTCTTGCGCCTATCGTTCACCACGACAGCATCAATATGGAAGTTGCCTTTCGCGCTTCTCGCTATGATCGCGGCAAAGAAAGTGAGGGAGACTATATCAACTGCCCTTTTACGAAAGAGGAATACGATAAATTCATCCAAGCTTTACTCGAAGCAGAACGTATCAAACTCCATTCTTTTGAACTAGAAATTGAAAAAGGCGTTAAGGCAGGTGCGCATCATTATTTTGAAGGTTGCCTGCCTGCTGAAATCATTGCCGAACGTGGTGAAAAATCCCTTGCTTTTGGGCCACTGCGCCCTGTTGGGTTGAGAGATCCGCGCACTGACAAACGCCCCTACGCTGTGCTTCAACTCCGTCAGGACAACCTTGCAGGTGACCTATATAATCTTGTTGGTTTTCAAACCAATCTCAAATTTTCAGAACAGCAGCGTGTTTTCCGGATGATACCCGGCCTTGAAAAAGTCGAATTCGAACGTTATGGGCAAATGCACAGAAATACTTTTATCGCCTCACCTCGTCTCCTGCGCCCTACGCTTCAATTCCACAATCGTGACAATCTTTTTTTTGCAGGCCAGATCACAGGTGTTGAAGGATATATTGGCAATGTTGCCACAGGCTTATTGGCAGGGCAAAATATAGCCCGCTTGCTTGCCGGGCACCCCCCTCTTCAGCTCCCAGAAACAACGATGCTAGGTGCGCTTTGTCATTATATAACAAATGCCGCGCCGAAAGATTTTCAACCAATGAAGGCAAATTTTGGCATTATGCCACCACTGGAGCAGAGCGGGAAGAAGCGAGGCAAAAGAGAAAGAGCTGCCCTGCGCGCTGAACGCGCTTTGATTGATTTAGAGGAATATTTAAGTAAAATTTAAAGTTATGTTATTGACTACACGAAAAACATTTGGTAAAAAAAACATCCCTGTAATTTCTCTGCTCGCGACCATTCTCTTTGCTTTGGGCGGATTTCTTCTCTGGATAAGTTTCTCGCCTCGCACGCGACCTGAACTTGCTCCCGTTAAATTTGACGGGGAGCGGGCCTATCAGGATGTTCTCCGCCAAACAGAAATGGGACCACGTACTCCTGAATCTGATGCTCATGTCCAAGTTCGTATATGGATGCAAGCGGAACTCGAAGAGGCTGGCTGGCAAGTCGAGGAGCAGGCATTCGATGCACTTGGGCATCGCGGCTATAATTTGATCGCTTCCAACGATATTTCTTCCCCAAAAATCATCCTTGGCGTACACTACGATAGCCGTATATATGCCGATCAGGACCCCGATATCGAAAAACGGAAGCAAGCCACTCTTGGTGCAAACGACGGTGCGTCGGGGGTTGCCATCCTGATCGAGTTGGCACGAAAGATTATGGCGGCGCCACCTCCCCATCCATCTATCTGGCTGGTTTTCTTTGACCTCGAGGATAATGGCAATATTCCTTCTTGGGATTGGATACTTGGCTCACGCGCCTTTGTTAATGGCTACACGCTTAATCCTGAGGCTGTCGTCATCCTTGACATGATTGGCGATGCCGATTTAAATATCTACCTCGAGAAAAATTCTAACCCTGAGCTTAGTGCTGAAATTTGGGCGCAAGCTGCGGCGTTGGGTTATGATGAATATTTTATTAACGAAGAAAAATTCAGCATGCTCGATGACCACACGCCCTTTCTTGAAAATGGAATCCCAGCTGTAGATATAATCGATTTCGACTACCCTTATTGGCACACGACAGAAGATACCGCAAATAAGGTTTCAGTAGAGAGTTTGCAGATCGTTGGTGATACAATGCTTGCGTGGCTATCGAGCAAGTGATGATAAATTAAGGAATCTGTAAGCTGGCTACAATGGTCAGAATCGCGATATTCGCTTAAACTATATGCATCTATGAATATTCAAAATCTTCTTGAAAAAATTCGAGTTACTTGGGTTCACCGCGTTGCGCATGATTTAGCACGCGGTGCGGGCGTCCGCGAGAACTTCGAGAAAGAACTCAATCGTTTTTTTAATCTCCTCGAGCAGGCAATTCTCACAGGCGATCCATCATGGATAGATCCGATTTTATTTGATTGGGCAAATGCCCCTACAGAAAGCGATCTTGTTGAGGGACAGCATAATCTTTCCACGCTAGTTGCCCGAGCAAATGCGCTTACTTTTGATGTTGCCAAAGAGAATCTTTCGCCGGAAGAATCACTTGAGCTACTTAGCGCAACATCAGCCATTTACTCGTATGCACTCTCCAAAGCAGCACATTATGAATCAGACACGCGTGTTTCTTATATGGCGAATGAATTAGCCTCTATTCAGGAAAAACTGGAGCAACTTGATCGCAGCAAATCAAGTTTTATTTCTGTCGCCGCTCACGAACTTAAAACCCCGCTAACCTTAATTGAAGGGTATTCTGGGATGATAAACGATCTGCTTAGAGGGGAAAATGAAGGCGCGGTACAGCTTTTGGAAGGTATCCAGAATGGCGTACACCGTTTACAAGAAATTGTGGACGATATGATTGACGTATCACTCATTGACAATAGCTTGCTTTCACTTAATTTTCAGCCACTTTGGCTCGGGCAAACTCTTGATCTTTTGAAAAATGAACTAAAAAAGGTTTGCGACTCACGAGAACTCAAACTTGATATCCGCTCCTTTGAGGGCAATGATCAATTGATTTTTGCTGATCCAGAGAGAATCTATCAAGCTTTTCGTAACGTGCTCACGAATGCAATAAAATACACGCCTGATGGCGGTGAAATTATAGTTGACGGACGAATATTGCCAGGATTTATTGAAATCACCGTTACAGATACGGGGATTGGCATCTCACTTGAAGATCAGATTGCAATCTTTGAAAAATTTAACCAACTTGGTGAAGCAGCTCTACACTCTAGCAGCAAAACCAGTTTTAAAGGCGGTGGGCCAGGTTTGGGGCTACCTATTACTCGCGGCATTATCGAAGCACATGGCGGAACAATTTGGGTAGATTCAGAAGGCTGCGATGAAAAGACTTGCCCTGGCTCCACTTTTCATATTCTATTGCCTGACCGCAGCGAAGCAACTGACCCCAAAGTGGCAAAACTTTTTGGTAGCGAATTACCTTTGGCTCACCAAGAAGAAAAACAAAAAAACACATCATAAAAACTCTCCAAATTAATGTCAAAAAAACAAACATATCCGTCCAAAGCGCCACGAGAACGTGCCTTCCTCGTCGGCGTTGAAGTTTTTGGGGAAGAAGGACTCCTCCCCCTTGAAGATTCTCTTGCAGAGCTTGCGTTATTAGCCGAAACTGCGGGCTTGGATGTGGTCGGTGAATTGTCTCAAAAGCTCAATCGCCCAAATGCAAAAACTTTTATAGGCTCGGGTAAAGTCAACGAACTAAAAGCATTGGCTGAAGAGACGCTATCTCAAGTCCTTATTTTCGACGATGAGCTTTCCCCACGCCATCAACGAGAGCTAGAAAAGTTGCTTGGAGATAATGTTCGCCTGCTTGATCGTACGTCATTAATTCTCGATATATTCGCCCAACACGCCAAAACCAGCGAGGGAATGCTCCAAGTCGAATTGGCACAATATGAATATTACCTACCTCGTTTAACTCGTGCGTGGACACATCTCGCTCGTCAAGCTGGCGGCGGCGGTGGACGCGCGGGGAGCACAGGCGGAGTTGGCCTACGCGGACCCGGCGAAACACAACTCGAAGTTGATCGACGGGTAATTGGTAAGCGGATTTCGCATATAAAAAAAGAGCTTGAAAAAGTACGCGCCCACCGGATGCGGCATCGCGACAAAAGAAAAAAATCTCGGATGCCGATCATTGCTCTTGTTGGTTACACGAATGCAGGAAAGTCAACCCTGCTCAACCAACTGGCACAGGCTGATGTATACGTCGCCGACCAACTTTTTGCAACGCTCGATCCCACAACGCGCCGCGTAGATTTACCGGGAGGGTACAAATCCCTCTTTACAGATACCGTAGGCTTCATCCAAAAGTTACCGACCACTTTGGTTGCGGCATTTCGCGCGACATTAGAGGAGATCGCTGAAGCTGATCTTCTTTTGCACGTTGTCGATATATCTCACCCCAACGCTTTAAATCATTTTGAAGCGGTTGAGGAGACCTTGATCGATATTGATGCGGAACATATCCCTGTTATCACCGCCCTAAATAAAATCGACTTACTCAACACGATAGAAACTGCTCAAGAAACACTGTCTCGTTATCCGCGTGCAATTGCTGTCTCGGCACAGGAGAAGATTGGTATCACAGAACTAAAAACGCTCTTGAAAAAAAGCTTGTACGAAACCTACTCGCCTATTTTAGTGCGCCTGCCTTATCAGCAAGGGAATCTCATCTCCATCTTCCACGAATCTGGGCAAATCGAACGGATTGAACACGAGCGTGGTGGTGTGTTGATACAAGGACGTCTACCCGGTCGCTTGGTTGCTCAATTCGATGGCTGGGAAATTCTCTCTGAAGAGGACGAAAATGAACGATAAAAACAAAAAAAAAGATAAAAAAAACATCTCTATATACCTGGACGAACTCTCTGAATACCTTGCGCCTCGTAAAGGGTTGATCCCGCTGATCGGGATGGGATTGATCATCATCAATTTACTGCTCCAATTCTTTTTTTATGGAAGTTGGGTAGCGAACACGAATCTTTTCTTGCATTTCGGCTTGCTGACCGCCATTTTCGGATTGATGCTCGCTTGGGCACTATAAATTTGAATATCAAATAAGCAGCGAAGGATAAAACAGTATTTATTTCTTCACTGCCTATTTTTTTAGGAGATCAAATGACAAAGACACCGCCTCCCCACTGGGATCTATCGAATATATATCCTAGCCTTGATTCTGCAAAATTCAAGGCGGCACTAAAAAAACTCTCAGCTCAAATTGATGAAACAGAAAGTTTCTTTAACGAGAAAATCTCTAAGAACAACGCTGAAACACCTGTATCAGAACTTGCAAAACTGACTGACGAGTTAATTGCTCGTTTTAACAAAAGCTATGATCTGGCAAAAACCATTAGCGCATATATTTACTCATTCATCACGACAGACTCTTTCGATCAACTGGCAAAGAAAACGCTCTCTCAATTTGAGCAGATCGAAGTTCGCTTGCGGATGTTGGGCACCCAAGCCCAACAGTGGGTTGGCTCTATCGCCGATTTGCTCCCTGAAATCATTAACTCATCATCCGAATCCAAAGCACACGCTTTTTTTTTGCAGGAAACCGCCGAACAGAGCCGTTATTTGATGAGCGAAAAAGAAGAATCTCTCGCGGCAGAACTCAGCCTAAGCGGAACAGGTGGTTGGGAAAAACTGCAAGGAACAGTTACTTCTCAACTTAAAATCGATTTTGAGCTAGACGGAGAAATTCAACAACTCTCAGCTCCTGCGCTGATCAACTTACACTCCCATCCCGAGGAAAACGTTCGTAAACGAGCCTACGAAGCAGAGATGGAGGCATGGGAAAGCATAAAAGAACCCTTAGCAGCCTGCATGAACGGAATCAAAGGCACAGTAAATACGCTCAACAAAAAACGGGGGCGCGAAGATGCACTCCATGCTTCACTTGATGCCGCCCGCATGGACAGAGACTCTCTAAACGCGATGCTTGAAGCGATGAAAGAGTCATTTCCCATTTTTCACCGATATTTTATCGCAAAGGCAAAACGCCTTGGTAAAGAAAAACTGCCTTGGTGGGATATTTTTGCTCCGGCAGGAGACTCAGAAAAAACATATTCGTACCAAGAAGCAAGCGAATTTATCCTTGAGCAGTTTGGCGGATTTTCACCCAAACTAAAAAACCTTGCTCAGCGCGCCTTTAGCGAAAACTGGATTGACGCCGAACAACGTGTCGGAAAACGCGGAGGCGCATTCTGCATAGGCATGCCGAATGTCAAAGAATCGCGTATCCTGTCTAATTTCGACGGGACTTTTGACCAAGTCTCCACGCTCGCACATGAATTGGGACATGCCTTCCATAATGAATGCATCTACACGGCTGGCAAGACATCTCTCCAAAGCGAAACCCCGATGACTCTCGCAGAAACCGCATCGGTCATGTGCGAAACAGTAGTAACCAACGCCGTCCTTTCCAAGACTGATAATCCTGATGAAAAGCTAGCGATCCTCGAAACATCCCTCCTTGGCTCTAGTCAAATTATCGTCGATATTTATTCTCGTTATCTTTTCGAAAAAGAAGTCTTCGAGCGACGCGCAGATACTGAGCTTTCGGCAGAAGACTTGTGCGAGATTATGGAAAAAGCCCAGAAAGCAACCTATGGCGATGCGCTGGACGAAAAACATTTACATAAATATATGTGGACGTGGAAACCGCACTACTATTCGGCTGGACTCTCTTTCTACAACTTCCCCTATGCCTTTGGCTTGCTATTTGCAACGGGACTTTACGCGATCTATCAAGAGCGGGGCGACGAGTTTATCCCAGACTATATCGACTTGCTTGCCAGCACCGGCGAAGGACGCGCGGCTGAACTTGCAGATCGATTTGGCATCAACATCCGTGAGAAAAAATTCTGGGCAGATAGCCTAAAGGTGATCGAAAAACAAGTGGATGAATATTGCGAATTACAAAAAGAAAATGTCGGCTAAAAGCCGATATTTTCTTTTTACCAAACAATAGATCGCAGAAAAGGTATTTTCCGTAAAAGGAAAATAGCGAAAAACGAAAGCAAGTAAACTACAAGAACGGTTATGGGAATAGAGTATAAAGGATTTCCCGTTTTATAAGTCAGCTCAAATCCAAAATACCCTCGTTGTAAAGATATTCGTACCATTTCATGTAGCAAATAAACGCCAAAGCTAGTTTCCCCCAGTTTTTTTAGCAAAAATGCCTTGCGCGAGTTTGCTACTGGTAGTTTCTTTTTGCCCCAATGCTGCACAACGATAAAGAAGAGAGCCGACATTACGATGATATTGATTGAAAGATAATCATAAAAATATAGAAAAAGGCGTTCTTTTTCAACTGAAAAATACCAAGTGCCTATTGCTGTCCCCGCCCCTAATATCAAATAAAACAAAGAGAAGATAATGATTTGCTTTCGAGAGTAATCATATTTTGAGAACAAATAGCCAAGCACAAAATATCCAAAATATCCTGCTATTAATCCAAATTTATCTGCAATATCGATGTTTGAAAATTTCTCAAAAAGGGATACTAGTGGGCCACTGAATATCCATACAACAACGAGATACCATAGTTCATTTTTCTTTGCTACCGAAACAAAAAGGCGTAAAATGGGAACCAGGGCGTAAATACCAAGCAACGCATAAAAAAACCAAAGATGTACAAAAGTAGGGCCTGTAAGAATTTCATAGATAATTGACTTTATTATCCCAAGAAAGGAATACCCACCACCTAGATAATACCCTTCCCATAGCAAGTAAAGCACAGACCAAGCTACAAAGGGGATCAGTATTTTTTTTATTCTCTTTTGATAAAAATCTATCACTGATTCTTGCTTACTAAGCAGAAGGTATCCGCTGACCATAAAAAAAACTGGAACACTCACTCTCGAAAAAGAATCATATATATTCCCCACCATAAAATCCCCAAAAGAGGCTTCTCTCCAGTTATTCACAAGAGGTGTAGAGACGTGTATGACAATAACCAAAAGAACGCTAAGAAAACGTAGAAGGTCTATCCAATAATAGTGTTCATCTTCCTGCGGTTTATCTTGCATCTTCGATTAGCCCTCTTTCAGCGATTTAGTCCTTATCCTAACAAACACTCAAGCCAATCTCCCGCATGTCAATATTTGAGAGATTGCAATAATTTGCACAATTTCCTAAAACTTTGGTCCAGCTTTGACTAATTCTGGAGGGCAGTCTGGGGCAAATTTTTTAAAATTATCCACGAAGCGCAAAGCCAACTGCTTATATTTTTTTTCATATTCTTCAACATCATCCCATGAACTGGCAGGGTCAAGTACCTCGTTAGGAATTGCAGGGCAAGTTTTTGGCACAAAAAAACCGAAAATGGGATCAGTGATATATTCCACGTTGTTTAACTTGCCTTCAAGGGCTGCGTTGAGTATAGCGCGCGTATAATGAATACTAATGCGCTTCCCAATTCCGTAGGGGCCACCTACCCAACCGGTATTTACCAACCAGCAAGTCGCGCCGTGATGCTCAATCTTACGCTTGAGAAGATTGGCGTAATAATAAGGATGGTGTACCATGAAGGGCGCACCAAAACATGCGCTAAAGGTGATTTCTGGCTCTTCGCGCAAGCCCAATTCCGTCCCGCCAACTTTGGATGTGTACCCCGAAATAAAATGATACATCGCCTGCTCAAGAGAAAGTTTCGAGATTGGTGGCATCACACCAGAGGCATCACAGGTCAGGAAAATCACATTTTCAGGGTGACCACCGCGCTTCTCCAAGACCGCATTATCGATATACTGTAAGGGATAGGAAATACGCGTATTGACCGTCAATGTGGGATCATCAAGATCGATCAGGCGCGTGACAGGATCGTAGACCACATTCTCCAAAATGGAGCCAAATCGCTGCGTACAAGCGTGGATCTGCGGCTCTGCGCTCGCAGAAAGCTCAATCACTTTGGCATAGCAACCCCCTTCAAAATTGAAGATGCCGCTATCACTCCAACCATGCTCGTCATCGCCGATAAGACCACGCGAAGGGTCGGCAGACAAAGTTGTTTTGCCAGTACCCGAGAGACCAAAAAAGAGCGCAACGTCCCCATCATCACCTTGATTAGCAGAGCAGTGCATCGCCATCACACCTTCAAGAGGCAAGAGGTAATTCATCACCGTAAAGATCGCTTTTTTGATTTCACCTCCATAGCCACTATTACCAATAATCGCAATTTTCTGGGAAAAATTAAGGACAATAAAGGTGTCTGAAACTGTTTGGTCAATCTGCGGGAAAGACTTGAATTCGGGAACAGCAATCACCGTAAATTCTGGCATATGCCGACGGTGTTCTTCCGTGCTTTCAGGCTGAACAAGCATATTTTGCGCAAAGAGACTATGCCACGCATATTCTGTGATCACACGCACAGGGAGACGATATTCCTCATCCGCACCTGCATAGCAATCCTGCACGAAGACATCGCGTCCTTGCAAATAGCCTTGCAAGCGGCCGAACAACTCATCAAATTTTTCTGTGCTATAGGGGCGATTATATTCACTCCACCAAACATGACCTTCGGTGCTTGCCTCACGGACGACATACTTGTCATTTGCAGCGCGAGCTGTATGCTTGCCCGTTTCGACGATGATCGGTCCCTGATGCGAGATATTGCCCTCGCCACGAAAGATAATTTCTTCGTAGAGGGCTTCGGGAGGTAAATTCCAATATGCCTTTCGCAAGTTACTCAGACCGATATTCTTAAGTCCGTAATCGCTACGCATGGCGGCAGCTTGTTTTTCTGCCGGCGTTTTTACGTTAAAGATGTTGTTCATAGCCAGTCCCTAACCAATCTGCGGTCGCCAATATAGATCTCATTCGGCGCATTGGGGTCTAAAGCCCATTTCATACGCTCAACGCCAACAGTAATGTCTTTGACACTTCCCGCATAGCTCAATCGAAGATGCCCCTCCATACCAAAGGCACTGCCCGGCACAGTGACTACCAAAGCCTTTTTAAGCAAGAATTGCGATAACTCTGCCGAGTTTTTGGCAACACTGCTTCGCACATAGGCTTTGAAATCAGGCAAAATATAGAAAGTTCCTCCAGAGGGAGGCACACGAAGATCCGTGAACGAGCGCAACTCCTGCAACATGATCGTGCGATTATTTTGGATGGTAAGCCGCAATGACTCGATGATGCTCTGCATTCCGGTTAATGCGCCTTCTGCCGCTGCCTGAATCACCGGCGAGACACACGACGTGGTTTGTACTTGGACGTTAGTCATGACCTCGATTAGACGTTTGGGAGCCACCGTCCAGCCGAGCCGAAATCCGGTCATCCCATAAAGTTTTGAGACGCCGTTGACGACAATGATGTGTGAATTTTCAATATCCTTTTTCGAGAAGCTATAAGCAGGCGTGGCAACATTTTCATCAAAGACGAGTTTATGGTAAATATCATCCATAATCACATAAATGCCTTTACGCTCACATAATTCAACGATTTGCCCTATCAACTCAGCGGGATAAACCGCGCCTGATGGATTATTCGGGCTATTGACGATAATCGCTTTGGTATAGGAACTCACCGTCAGTTCAATCTCTTCAAAGCTGGGGATGAAGCTTCCATCTTCGGGTGTAACAATAACGGGAATTGCGCCAACCATTTTCACAATCTCTGGGTAACTTACCCAGTACGGAGCAAGAACAATCACTTCGTCCTGGGCATCGCAGAGTGTGTAGATAATATTGAAGAGAGACTGCTTCGCCCCTTCAGTCACAATCACGTTTTGTGGCGACACAATCTGATTGTAATGATCCTCCATATAACGCAAAATTGCCTTCTTTAAAGAAGGCAACCCATCGGTTGGGACATATTTTACATCCCCGCTACTCAGTTTCGCACCTGAGCTAAGAATAGCTGTAATTGGCGTTTTATTTTTTGGTTCCCCAATACCCAGATTAATAACTGGTTCACCGCGCTCACGCAAAAGGCGCGCTTCTTCGTTCAACGCCAAAGTTGGCGAAGTGGCAATTCCGCGTGCTAATTGGCTAAGACTCATAGGCTTATTCTCCTTCACAAAAGAATAGATACAAGCTAAGAATTGCGATTATACAACCAATACTGCTTCGTGCATAATGTCAAATGTCATGCGTGAGCAGGCAAAATATGTCAGAAAAGCTACTTAAAACGACGACTTGAATCTAGACTGCTGACAACACTTGCGTGCTCAAATATCATGTTTATTCACATTTAAACTTATCAGGCTCTGGATCAGATGCCATATCCCAAACACGATTAACTTCCTGAATATATAGCGCAGCGATTTCTGCATTATCCACAATTAGTATATTCTCATCGTTACTTTCGGTAGCATTATCTGAGAAGTTAAGTGAGCCAGTAATGACAATGCGCTCATCGACCACAATGACTTTATGATGCAAGAAGCTACCATTTCCGTCACGGCGAACTTTCATCTTTGAGCAGTACATATCTCCTAACTCACTATATACTGTGCTGCTGCCAGTTTTTTCATAAATACCTATTACGTCTACACCATTCTCAAAGCGCTCGGTCATTGCATCTTCGAGACTATCATGCGTAAATGAAAATGCCATAAAGTGAACGCTGCTCTGCGCCTGTTCTATGATAGGGATGATGTGATTATCTATCACGTCATCTTCTGCTGCAAAGAAGGCTTGAAGTTGCGTGCCCTCAACGACAACGCTTTGCTGGTCAGCTGTTGAAGTTGAGCGGATACCAAACTCACCATTCCACATTTCATCAAATTCGCGTTCATAGATTTCTGCTAACGCTTCCGAGTGAATGACAATTACATTATTATCTTGCTTAAAGATGCCACTCTCTGTGATATTTGTTGAGCCTGTCCAGACTATTTTTCTGTCAAATATCCAGAATTTATTGTGCATGAGCGCACCGCGTTGGTCATCCCTGATTTCGATGCCTTCATCTTCGAGCATCTCAAACTGCCCTCCACCGGGATCTTCGTCCGCTTCGATGCCATGTTCATCATCCGTGACCCAGCGCACGTCCACGCCGCGCTCGTGCGCACGGATGAGCGCATCCGCTACAGGAGTAAGATCAAACTCAAAGGAGGCAATGTGAATGGATTCATCCGCTTCGTCAATTTTTTTTATGATTTCTTCTTCAATCGTACCTTCATAATGTTCTGGGTCATTATGATTAACATAATCAACAAAATAGACTTCCCACCAATCGCTTTTCGTTGCGCTCTCTACCACAGGCTCAGGAGCTACAGTCTCTTTTATCCCTTCAAACAACCCAAGCGGATCGTTGCCTGTCATCATAAAATAGCCCCCGAGAACAAGTACTCCTACTAATAAAAAAAGTGTGAGCTTTGAGTTGCCAGGTTTCTTTTTTGATTTCTTGCGCTTCTTTGCTGCCATTATCTATACTCCTGTATCTTCATTTTTTTAAGAGGGTTTTCAGTTCTGTATTCTTCTTATTTACCAAAAAGGGAAGAGAAAAATGACTTCTTTTCTTCACCCTCTTTTGATTCATCTTCAAGCCATCCTCTCAAATTCTTTATAAATCCTACTGGTCGATCTCCTGCAAAATGGCTTGGTGAAGGCAAAGAAACTTTATCGCCATAAAGACCTTGTGCGCGCTTCTCAATTTTAGCCCAAAGCTTATCGCGTTCTTCTGCTGTTGATTCTTTTTCGTGTTCAACCCAAACACGGATCGAACGCAATAAACGACGCGATGCCTTCAAACGCGGATACATCGCTTTTTCTGCACTGTCTTCGTCTAATGCGTGCGTTTCTTCCGCAGCTTGGGTTGCATGCTTGATTCCCCACCCTTGTAAAACTTCAGCCGCGGATTCGTCTAAGCCACTTATCAATGCTTCGTTTTCCAACACGCTTTCAGCAACTTTTTTAATTCGATGACTTAGAACATCCATTATTTTCTCCTTAATTCGAGAGGTCAGTACAACGGTACTATTTTACCAAGAAAAAAGAAAGATCGAGGTGGTGTTTTTAAATTTTCCAAACTTCAAAATCACAATATCAATCTTTTTATATTGACAAAGTAAAGCAATGCTTTTGTTATTTTATCTCGCTTATAAAATGCTAAGATATTTTTAAAGAAAACTTCATCATTTGGTGAATATCTCTGTGTTTTTAAAAATATCAAAACGCAGAGAGAGATTGTTGATATTTGATAAGGAGATGTACTGTGAAGGCGAAAAACCTATTTCACGCCCTCGCTCTCGTAGCCCTTTTGGTAGCTATGATCGGGAGTGCTGGTACGGCTTACGCCCAGCCCAGCCTTGAAGAAAATCCCGGCGTTATTGTTCGGGAAAGAGCTTATTTTGATACGACATACACGGGCACTGTAGACGCCGATCGCTTTGAGAGATGGTCTTTTTATTTCTCAAAGGAGCATAAATTTACAGCCACAGCAACGGCTGCTTCAGGCGATTTAGTCCCCCGCGTCCGCTTATTGGCCGCCGATGGCGTAACTGAATTGGCGAGCGGCGAAGGCTCATTCACAACAACCCAAGCAGGTGAAACGCTTTATTTTATTCAAATTGAACCCGTTTCAGGCAGTGGTGAATATAAATTGAATTTAACAGATCACCCAATTCAAGGTGTAGCTGTGGCAACCTCCCCAACAAATATAAGGGTTGGTGAAACATCTATTGTCACAGCGAGCTTAAGCGGCGTTCCTGCAGAGGGATATACCAGCGTTGAATTCACCTGCACCTATCCTGTCGACTTGCTTAGCATCAGCAATATCCAGGCTACCGATTTGTTCGGTACTGACCCAGCAACAGCTGCAAATGATCCGCAAAATGGCAGTTTTATTTTTGCTATCGCAGGAAGTAACGGTCAAAAAGCGACAACTGACGGCGCGGCATTCACCTTTCATGCCACAGGAGTACAAGAAGGAAATGCGTCAATTGAATGTACTACAAAAATACCTGAAGGTGATGGACTTCAAGATTTAGAATCTGCAGGCCCAGTGACACTCCCCATAACAAGCACAAACGGTTCCGTAGAAGGAACTGTAGAAGCTCTTAAATCAATCAGCATTGAATTATACAGCGCCGATGGAAATCTCTTCACAACAGTGAGCGCAGATGCTAATGGTTACTTCAGAATCGATTCTGTGCCTGCAGGGCTCTATTCCGTCGAAGCAAAATCATCCGGTCACCTAAGTGCCCGAGGTGAAAATATAGAAATCAGAGCAGATGAAACAACAACAATGCAACTTGTCGCCTTGCTCGCTGGTGATGTTGATGGAGATAACGATATCGATCAATTCGATGCGACTACCATCGGCTCGAACTATAACAGCGCCACCCCCGAATCTGCCGATCTAAACAGCGATTCAATTATCAACGTTCTGGATTTAGAAATCCTGGCCGCTAATTACACAGCAACAGGGCCTCTACTTTGGGCTATAGCGACTCCATAACTTCGTATAAGATGTATCCGTGTTTCGTGTAGCGTGTCTTCTCTCTCCTTTCGCGCTACACGAAACAAAGGAAAACACCATGAAAAAAACTCTTCGTCTCATCTTTCTGTTAGCGCTGCTATTTTTTGCGGTCATTCCCGCTAAAGCGCAACAACCCGAAAGCATTTGGATGGTAAGCGATACCCAAACCTATAAAACAAAAGAAGTCGTTGTTGTTAAAGTCAACGCTATCTCAGCCATCCCAATTCAAGGCTTCACCTTTCAAATCCGCTACGACCCCGCCTGCCTAGAGCCAATGAACGCATCATCACCCATCCCTGGGATGAACGGTTTGCAATTGCCTCAAAGTTCGGGGTTGATGGATGCCACTTTTGCCAGCACCACCCCGCAAAAGGTCTCCGGTCTAATTGCCGAAGCATCCTTTACCACCTTAGGGGCGTGCAATACAAACTTATATCTTGAAAGCGCCGCCCTTGCCATACTCAACGACGAAGGCTTTGCCGCCCCACTTTCTAGTATCACTCTCGCGCAAAGAGAGATTGCCTTAGTGGTAGATAGCGCCCTTGGCGACACGCAAGAATATATCCCCGCAGGCACGCCGCTCCCCCTCAATATGGCAGAAACAGCCCCAGCACCGAGCGGCGATACTAACTTCCTATTTATTTTTATAGCACTAGGCGGATTTGGGATGAGTCTAATCGTTGGCGTTTTGGCATACGCCTATCTTGGAAGGCGAAACGAAAAAGCGATTCAGGAAAGAAGATAGACCGCGTCGCGCGCGTTTTTAGCTTGCTTGCCCCATTTAGCATCTTCGGCTCGTAAACATTTTTCTGTTCAAGCAAAAAAACTGCTTGGGTGCTGCACCCAAGCCCAAAACACGTCCGATACGGCTTTTCATCCGCAAAAAAAGGCATGATCATGAAATCTAAATCCAAATTATGGCTCATACTCCTGGTAATTTTAGGCTTATCGATCCCAGCAAATAGCGCAAATGCTCTCCCCCAAACAACGCTTCCCCCAATTGATATATTTCAATTACCCTGGGAGCAAGAAATAGCGTGGGTCTCTTTGGACGGTTTCGATAACGGCTTAAAACGCGGGCCTTTAAGCCCGCATCGTTATACCAATGGTGGCGCAGTGGATTTTGCTCCACGTGAAGATATGGTGCCGGGAGAAGACACCTCCGAGTTTTGGGTAACCGCCGCCGCAAACGGAACCGTGATAAAAAAATATACTTGCGGGTTACAAATTGCTCATGCAGGTGGATGGACTACAGAATATCAATTTTTGGCAAATATCCAAGTAAGCGTGGGAGAAGCAGTCCACCGCAACCAAAAACTTGGCATCATTGCCGATGGCGTAAGAGATAGTTATTGTATAGCTTCGGAGCAACCTAATATGCCGCATTTGCATTTCTCCCTACGTCCTGAGATGCGAGGGGCTACCTTTGCAGGCTGGGAAATAAGCTATAACGCTCTTTTCAACAAAACAACTTTCACAAAAAACGGGCAAAGCGCACAACAATTTGAGCCTTTATTAAATACCCCAGCACTTCAAATAATTACTGTTGGCGATATTACTTGGGATACCACATATAGAGGCAGTATAGATAAATATCGTTATGAAAAATGGCATTTCACCTTGTCTGAGACTACAGCCTTTGCTCTAAATGCAACAGGAATTACCTCGGGCTTAGAGCCTTTGATAGTTTTATTAGATTCTACAGGGAAAGAATTGGCGAGAGGAAAAGAACTATTATCCAGTGTTCAGCCTGCGGGCGAGTATTTTTTCCAAATTCAACCACAAGCAGGTCAGGGATTTTATAACTTACGCTTAACAAAATTAGAGGATGAATTCATTTCGATTATTGCTCCCGAAAACGTGAAAGTTGGTGAGAAAATCACGGTGACAATATACTTCAACTTATTGCCACCCTCTGGATATACAAGTGCAGAAATCACCTGTTCTTATGATTATAATTTGCTTGAAGCGAGCAATATGACAGCCCAAAATATCTTTGGCACTGACCCAGTTACAGCCCTTAGCGGACCCCAAGATGGTTCATTTATTTACGCGATAGCAGGCAGTCATGGGCAAAGAGCGACAGAAAAGGGCGCGGTTTTTAGTTTTGATGTGAAAGGTTTGCAAGAAGGCCGATCAACAATAAGTTGTTCGGGGAAAACATCTCAAGGTGATGGAACGCTCACCGGTATCGGCACGAGCAGTCTTGATGTTGATATTCTGGCAAATACCTCCCTAGCCCCAGAATCTACAAGGGGCTTGGCACCGGTACCACAAAACAATGATGTAGATATGCCTCAACTTAATGGTCAAGTAACTGCGAGCAAAGCAACGACAGTCAGTCTCTACGATGCAGAGAATTCATTAATTACCTCTGCAACTGTACAAGCTGATGATACTTTTACCCTCTTCGCACCAGTTGGGATTTACCTCATCATTGCCGAAGCGAATGGATTTTTAGATGCGCAAGGGAATATATCAATAAGCTCTGAATCTACTGATGCCTTGAAAGAGATTATATTGCTCGCTGGCGATATAGATGATAATAACGTAATTGACCAACTTGATGCTTTAGGCATTGCCATGAATTACAACACCACCTCCCCTGAGGCGGCAGACTTAAACGGTGATGGGATTATCAATCTTTTAGATCTGGAGATTTTGGCACAAAACTATCGCTTTAGTGGCGTGTTAGTGTGGGAGTAAAGAAGAGCGACATAAATATCTCGCCACGATCTGTAGCGCAAGATTTATCTTGCCTTTTTGAATAAGTTTAACAAACGAGCCAAAACCCTAAAGGTTTTGGCTCGTAAAGTATACAGATTTCCCTTTCAAAGGATATCAATATTTGCATTGAACGTGCATTTTTTCAAAACGATTCGCACTATGCCTTTTTTTCTTTCTTGCCTCCCGCCCAATAAACAAATCCACCTACGCCGAGCGCTAAAAGAAAAGAAACACCAGCGATAAGCATCCAAACAAAACTACTCCCTTTCTCTTCTGTTTCAAAGAAAACCTCTATTTCTTCTGGGGTAAATATATTATCAAAAACTTGCCCTTCAATTTGGGGTTGACCATTCTTGATATTCATCCCAATTCCTTCAAGGGTAGCTCTTTTACCTTCATATTCTAAAACGATAGAAAGTAAATATTTTCCGTCTGCAAAGCGTGCAGAACGTGGGACAAAAAAGGAAATTGTATCACCGGGCAAAATAGTATCAAAATTAAGTGGCGTTGTTGTAATTACTCTTTCTGCATTTCTGTCCGTAACAATGAAAAAACCTTGCGACTGAAGAAAAATATTGCCAGTATTTTTGAGATCAATGGCAAAGATCGACCCTTCGTCATCTTGTTGATACAGGGAAATATCCTCTATCGCTAGCCCAGCTACCTGTTCACCCGGGATATCAAAAACAGCAGCTACACCAACGCGCCGCACAACTTTCACTGCAAATTGTGCTTCATCTGGGTTGTCAGAATTCCCTTCCCCAGAATCTAAACTCTGCTCATCTGGCAAAGTTTCAACAACCAATCCGGCAACATACTGACCAGCAGCCACATCAGCTGGAACGCTCACTTGAAAAGGAATAAGTCTTTCTTCAGCGGGGGCAAGCGTAACTTCAGTTGCTGAGAGAGCTATCCATGCTTGAGTCCCTCTGCTCATTCCTAGCGACTCTTCTCCAGCCTTAGAAAAATCTGTACCACCATTTTGCGGAGTTACCCCATCTGCGGCATATATTTTTAACGTTATCAGTTCGTCCCCATCATTTAAAACAAGCGCTTCATCAGTAAAAATGGTTCCTGGAGAAAGGTGATAAGAAAAATAAGAAAAGGTTTCTTCCTGCCCTTCTAAAGCCTTTGTTGGTCTAATCCCAAAAGAGATATTTGCCGATGTTTGCGCCGCGACAGGAATAATAATAGAAAGGACCATCAAAACAGCGAAGACTAAAATAAAATTTACTTTTCGAAGACTTCTGCTCATTTTCATTATTATGGTTTCTCCTTTGATCAAGGACCTGTATTGATCGTAATCGTTAATGTGCTTGTATAATTTCCTGTATACGTTTCAGCCGGAACAGTTAATCGAAACTCAGGTAATAAATCATAAATGCCATCTCCTGTTCCGCTTGAAGCGGAGATGAACTTCAATGCTGTCCCGCTCAAAGACGCATAGACGGTTTGAGCAGAGCTTGGCAAGATCGTATCCCCTGAAACAAGCGTTATATTCGCATCTGCTAGACGAAATTCAAGATTAGAAACATAAATTGAACCACCAAAGCCATTTGTAAAATCAGTTGCCGAGATTGTTGCGTTCCACCCCCCAGCTTCGCCTGTCGCATCTACCTGCCAAGCACTCGTAGATCCAAGGATTGTTTGGTCATACCCGTTCAAATTTACACTCGGAAAACTTACTACAGCGGTAGAGATGGATAAGGCAGCGGAG